>Ga0247843_1001572_pt1 | contig 45574 bp, 43 predicted proteins | sample LaCruzMarch2017__FD_192420 | JGI IMG/M metagenome (GOLD analysis project Ga0247843, IMG submission 192420) | Freshwater microbial communities from meromictic Lake La Cruz, Castile-La Mancha, Spain - LaCruzMarch2017_8m | ecosystem: Environmental > Aquatic > Freshwater > Lake | place: Spain...
AAAATTGGTAGTTTTACTTGTCTACAATACTTTAATACAATAAGCGAAAGACCTTTAAATCATACTAAACATGCACTTGCATTTTAACCGCACAACGAGTTGTTTATAATTATTATTTTTTAATGGTTAATATTTATCTTTTATTTAAAGCTGCTTGTTTTTTGGTTAATTCTATTTGCGCATTTTCATAAATTTTTTGCAATAATTCAGGATGCTGCCCATAAAATTGGAGGCTATTATTAAATGTTTCTCTTTTTATATTCATTTGTTTAAGCGTAGATTCATAGAATAACTCTGACTTAAAATTTGGTAAGTTAATTCCGCTAAGACTTAAATTTCGTGCAGCATCAATTATAGCAAATTCCACCAAAATCTTTTCCATCGTACTATCAGGCAAAATATCTGTAGGAATCTCCACTTTACCACTGCAAGCGAAAAATAAAGATATTGAAATGTAAATTATAAGTTTTCTCAACGTTCAAAAATTAATCGTTCACCTAATTTTGTCTCATCAAATATGCCATTGTCATAAACCAAATGTCCGTTTACGAAAGTTTTTTCAACTGTGCTCGAAAATCTTGTTCCATCAAAAGGCGTCCATTCTGACTTGTAAAGCACATTTGCGTTTTCAACTAATTGAGAAGCTTCAGGATTTACAAGTACTACATCTGCATAAAATCCTTTTCGTAAATAACCTCTTTTCTTAATTTGAAACATATCTGCAACTGCATGTGCGTATTTCTGAATAATTAACTCCATTGGAAATATTCCATTTTTACTCATTTCTATCAATGCAACTAGTGCGTGTTGAACTAAAGGGCCGCCAGATGGACATTTGAAGTATGGATTTTTCTTCTCTGCAAAAGTATGAGGCGCATGGTCAGTAGCCAAAACATCAATGTAATTGTCTATTACAGCCTGTCTTACTGCATCTCTGTCTTTTAATGTTTTTACTGCAGGATTCCATTTTATAAAACCGCCTTTTGTTGCATAATCTTCTTCAGAAAACCATAAATGATGCACACAAGCTTCTGCTGTTATGCGTTTCTCAATGCTTGGAATATCATTTCTAAACAATGCAATTTCTCTGGCAGTAGAAATATGTAGTATATGCAACCTTGTATCATATTTCGTTGCGCGATCTATAGCTTCAGAAGAACTTTTATAACAAGCTTCATCGTTTCTAATGGCTGCGTGAAAGCGCATTGGAATATTTTCACCATACTGATTTTTGAATTCCGATGCTCGAATCTTAATCATTGGGTCGTCTTCACAATGCACAGCAATCAACATTTTAACTTCTTTGAAAATATCATTCAAAGCATCCACATTATCAACCAACATATCTCCAGTGCTTGAACCCAAAAATATTTTAATTCCACAAACAGTCTTAGGATCCGTTTTTAACAACTGATCCAAATTAGTATTGGTAGTACCCATGTAAAAACTATAATTGGCCAAAGATTTTTCTGCGGCTATTACGTATTTATCTGCTAGTAATCGTTGAGTAACTGCACTGGGAACGGTATTAGGCATTTCCATGTACGATGTTATTCCACCAGCAACAGCAGCTTTGGGTTCAGTATACAAATCACCTTTATGCGTTAAACCAGGTTCTCTAAAATGTACCTGATCATCAATTAATCCTGGAATGAGCCATTTTCCTTTTGCATCAATAATAGTATAGTTTTTTAAAAACTCATCAGGCTTTACTTCACCTTCATAAATATCGTCAATAATGTTGGCAGTAATTTTTAGGCAACCAATAATTTTTTTTCCTTCATTTATAATTGTTGCATTCTTAATAAAAAAACCTTTAGTCATAAATGAGTGATTGGCATCAAAAATATGTTAATAATTGAATTTAACTTATCTTGGTCTTAATCAAAGGTAACATCTCATCTTTTAAAGAAGATTTAAGAGCATTAACCTTAGCAATAGCAGTTTGAATTTGAGTGGCTTGAGTTGTGATTGCTATACCAAATGGATCTGTGATAGCAGCGAAAGCAGCTAAAGCTTCATCTAATTGCTGTTTTATTTTTGTATTTAATGTTGTGTTATGAATGATTATAAAATCTTCCAAACCTTTTCCATCTGTCAGATAAGAACCTATATAAATATTCTTGATTCCTTGAATATTATCTTTAAAAATTTTAATAGAACTCGCTGAATAAGGAATTGCTTCTAAATTTTGATTAGTTAAATTGAATTGCTCAGCAGCGTGGTTTCCTCCAATTCTATCAGTTAAACTAATCATACTGTTTGAAAGAAGTTCAAAAACGGTTAACTGAGAAGTAAAAACGCCACTTCCATCTCCTGCATAAACAAATGGTTTAAAATAGCCAACAGAACTATCAGATTTCCAATCTAAAGCTAATTTAGCAGTAATAGATTGCAAATTTATAATCAAACCCCTTAAAAACGATAATTCTCTTTGTGTTAACGCAGCCGCTGCTTTATTTCCATCAGCGCCAAAAAGCAAATACTCTATAGCTTGTAAACCTTTAAGATTGCCATTAATTGTGTTAACATATGATTCGTTCAAAGTTGCAGAAGTAGCCAAAATACTATCTATTCCAATCTTATTTAATGGCCAAGAATTCATTCTTATTACAGCATTTTCAGTAACTACAGGTCCAAAAATATATGCTTCACTTTGCGCCCAAACTGATTTTAATGCTTTCCAATCAGTTTTACAGGAACTCAAATTTTCATCTGTTGCCGAAAAAATTAAAGACTCGATGTTATTGGCTAAGGCAATTGACTTATCGCTTAAATCTCTATATGATGCAGAAATTACATTTGTAGAAATATCACTTAACATAAGTTGCCTGCTAGAAAATGAATCAACAGGAATTGGAGCTGGATCATCCTTTTTACAAGAATTTAAAACCACTGTGGCAATGCAAAAAAGAACAAAAGTTAGAATGTTTTTCATTTAAAAATATTTGATGATTGAATAGATTTTAAGGCAACTAATATAGTTAAATGATTGAATATGGATGAATTTCTTAAATTTAATAACTTTAATTTTTGGGGCCTGCCCTTGTTTACAAGCTAACTATCAAATCAATACATTTTAGAAAACAAGGTCGGGCATTCCACATTACTCCGCGCCTACACACAAATCAGCCTTTGGCGGGGTAATTTGTTCCATTCCCTCAGGCGGGCATTTAGATTTTATAGTGCCTATCGAATCAACATGTAATACAAAGGCATCCCGAATGTAATATTAAAAGGGAATGTTACTGCTAACGCCATTGGTAAAAACAAACCTGGATTTGCTTTCGGAACTGCAATTTTCATAGCAGCAGGCACAGCAATATAAGATGCACTTGCAGCCAATACGGCAAAAATAAATCTGTTTCCTATATCTTCGGTAATAAAACCACTTAATAATGCTACGGCACATCCGTTAATTAAAGGAATAAAAATGGCAAACAATGCAGTAAACCAACCAGATTTTATAAAATCTCCAAGTTTTCTCCCGCTAATTATGCCCATATCTAAAAGAAAAATAGCTAAAAAGCCTTTAAAAATATCAGTTGTAAATGGTTTAATTCCTTGTGCTTGTTGGTCGCTGGCCAATAATCCAATAACTAAACTTCCTAAAATTAAGAGCACACTACCGTTGGTAAAAGAATGCCCAATAATAGATTTCATTTTAAGTGAAGTAGCATTTTTTTCGCTGTAAAATTTAATTAACAACACACCAATAATAATAGCAGGAGCTTCCATTAATGCCATAACAGCTACCATGTGCCCACTAAATGATACTTTTTGAATATCTAAAAAAGAAACCGCTGCTACAAAAGTTACAGCACTTACAGAACCGTAAGCTGCCACTATTGCCCCAGAATTGTCAATACTCAACTTTCTTTTTAAAATAAAAAAAGCATAAACAGGAATTAATGCTGCAACAGAAACACCGAACAATATACTCCAAACAATTACCAAGTTAAATTCGCTATGCGCTAACTCTTGTCCTCCTTTAAAACCAATAGAAAACAATAAATATAAAGAAATAAATTTTGAAGAATTTGGAGGAATCTCTAAATCACTTTTTACTAAAACTGCAAATACACCCAACACAAAAAACAAAAGCGCAGGATTGGTTAGGTTATCAATTAAAATGTTAAAATTCATTTGGCAATTTTAGAACAATTATTTGATTAACCCGCTGCTTATGGATTGCAATTATCGCAATACATCGGATCTTCCACTTCTTTGTTTTGAGGAAATAGTTCCTCTTTTTGAAACGCACATTTCTTGCAGGTATAAATGGCACTTAAAGGCGAATTAGTTGGACTACCGCACCATTCGCAAGGCAATCCCTTTTTAATCTCAGTCTTCGAAAAACCTGGTCTGCCACAATTAGGGCATTCGCACTTTATTTTCTCAACCAACTTCAAAACAGCTGCAGCAATTACCTCCATCCTTGTTGGATTATAGATGGCGCGCATATCCGTTTCTGCATAAGCAGAACCATGTGTGCTCATCAATCTCCTGAATACAATCAACAATTCTCCAGGATGTTGCAATCCTTTTTTCATAGAATAGGTAACATCAGTAAAATCATTTTTAGTAGGTCTTAAAATCAAACCGTGAGAAGGAAATTTTGCTTTTTCAGCAAACTCCAGCATTTCAGTTTCAGTTTTTATCTCAGCGGCGCTAAAATTTGTATTCGTACTCACTTCACGAACTACAATTTCTAATTCATTTTTGGAATCAATTAATATAAGAATCTCCTCATCTGCCGCCAAAAACATGCTGCTCGGGTGCGGGCCAAAGGAGCCTTCGCTTGCAATAGCCAAATCGCTGTAATATTGCTTCATGGCCAAATCACATTTAATCCTTGCTGTGGTCAAAGGATCATTTTTTCTTTCAATTTCTCCTGTAAAAGTTCCTAAAAAATCAGTATCGAATTCATAAGAAACTATGCAAAACACCCCAAGTTCTTTCTCAAGAACAGGAGCAATTACTCTATTTTTTTCATGTTTAGTGGCAATCAACAAAGTTCTCCCATCAAACAACTTACTTTTTTCCACTAATTAATTCCCTATGGCAATTTCTGAATGAATTTCTATAATTTTAGGGTTCTTCTCAATTTCCTTTTTCATTTCATATAAGTCTTTTTGCAACTGCTTTATTCTGCCTTCTCTCATCTTTATATCTTCTTCAGAACTTGCATGCTGAATCTTGTTTTCTTGAAACTTAATCTTTACATGCACCATTTGTGTCACTAATTCTAATGCTTCATTAGCATTGAAATGTCCTTTGATAAGTTGAAAATTCATAGTTTTTTAGTTTAATTATTTGTCTTGTTGAATTAAAAATGGAGCTTCACCATCTGTAATTATAACCTTAGAGTTGGGAGATTTTGAAAGTTCCATAAAGGCTTCAATGCTTCTTATTTTTATTATTTCATTTGTCAATCCCTCCGACAAAATTTTTTGAGCATCACGTGTCCCTTTGGCTTCAATTATTTTTCTATCTGCTTCTAATTTTGTTTGTTGCAATAAAAATTCCATACGCATTGCATCTTGTTCAGCCTGCAATTTTTGTTCAATTGAACTAGACAAACCAGGAGGAAGTTGAATACTTTTCATTAAAACAGCATCTATTATTATTCCTCTTTCAATTAAATTCTCACTCATTTTTTTGGTTATCTCTTTTTCAATATTCGAACGCATACCAGAGTGCATATCTTTCGCAAAAAACTGGGCACATACATCTGCAGATGCTGACCTAAAAACACTTGAAATGATAGATTCGTAATTCAATCCTAAATTCCTGATAACTTCTTGCACCTTATCTTTATCAATTCTATACAAAATAGAAATTTGTGAAATTATACTCAAACCTTCTTTGCTTGGAAGATTTATGGATAACTCCAAATTCCTGGTCTGAATAGAAGTCCTTATTACCTTGCTTGTAAACGGATTAAAATAAATTGTGCCTTGTGTGTAAACTTTGTTTGATAGTTTTCCTAAACGTTGTTTTACGCCAGCTTCTCCTGGCCTAATAACCGAACAACTTGATAAAGCAATAATTAAAATGAAAAATGAAATAATTCGCATGTTAGAAATTAGATTTAAAATTTGTTAAAACTAAACAAGGAAAATCATTAAAATTCATTTATATTCGTTATACAATACATAAAAAATATTTATGAATTATACACTTCATCAATTGCAAGTTTTGTTAAAAGTAAGTCAAACCAAAAGCATTACAAAAGCAGCAGAAGAGTTACATTTATCTCAACCTGCAGTCTCCATTCAATTGAAAAATCTACAAGATCAATTTGAAATACCACTTACAGAAGTTGTTGGACGAAAGTTGTTTATGACAGACTTTGGTAATGAAATCGTCTTAGCAGCTGAAAACATACTTAATGAAGTATATGCCATTAATTACAAAACCTTAATTTACAAAGGTCAACTTGCTGGAAAGTTAAAACTATCTGTTGTTTCTACTGGAAAATATGTAATTCCTTACTTCTTATCAAAATTTCTAAACAAGCATCAAGGAATTGAACTAGAAATGGATGTTACTAATAAATCTAAAGTATTAGAAAGTTTAGCCAATAACAATGTAGATTTTGCATTAGTCTCTATTTTACCATTGAATCATTCTTTTGGAACAGTAGAATTAATGAGGAACAAACTTTTTTTAATTGGCAATTCTGAAAAAAAATATGACTTAACCAATACAAAGGAAATATTTAAAAGCATCTCATTAATATACAGAGAAAACGGCTCTGGAACAAGGTTAATAATGGAGCAGTATTTTCAAAAGCACAATATAAAGGTAGTTAAGAAAATGGAACTTACTTCTAACGAGGCGGTAAAACAGGCGGTAATCGCAGGACTGGGCTGTTCGGTGATGCCATTAATTGGTATCAAAAACGAACTCATTAGTGGCGATTTACAGATAATTTCTGTAGCAGATTTTCCTATAGAAAGCAGTTGGAATCTTGTTTGGAACAAATCGAAGAATTTTTCTGTTGCTGCAAGCTCATTTCTTCATTACATAAAGAATGAAAAAGACAATATTATTGCCCAAAAATTTAGCTGGTTTGATAAGCATTGAAGTTTTTTTTCAAATACTCGTCACAGAATATTTCTCATAAAAAAAGGGTTCATGTACTTAAACATGAACCCTTTTTTTATGAAATAACTTATAAAGTTACTTGAATTTTACGCGTTAGCTGTTTTCTTACTCTCAGAAATTGCAATACCGTAAACTACTAGACCAAATCCAATTTTATTAATTGCATCTGCTATATTGTAGAATAAGTTCATGTCTTTTGGCTGTAAAACTCCACTTAACCAGCCGCCTGGCATTGCCATGTAACCTATTGGATAAATAGCCCATCCAACCAAAACGAACCAAGCCAAAGCTCTAATTCCTTTTTGAACAGCCTCGTTGTTACTAGAAGCTGCTAATTTGTGCGCTTCTCCTGCCCAAGCAGAATGCAAAATATAAACATATCCAACAGAAGAAATTACGCCCCAAATTACCGAGTGCGCCATGCTTCCATCAGTAAATGCTTCTCCAATATAACCTGCTACTAACATTAATACAGAAGCTAGAATCAATTTCCACATAAAAGCTGGTTTAGCTCCTGCTGGTTTTAATAACAAATAAAATTCTAAGCACATCAATGGAACAGTTAGTGTCCAATCGATGTAGCGTAAAGCTGTTGGTGTTTCTTGCGTTGCTGCGTAATAATCGCGCATGTAGTAATAATGCACCGCCGCAATTCCTGTTATAAGTCCTGAAACTAATAACGATGTTTTCCATTTTCCATCTACCGAACCTCTTTCGAAGAAGAAAAACACTGCTGCTGCCAACATTGCCATGTAGCCAACAAAAAATGTAAAAATTACTGGGTCATCAACCGGAATGTTAACGATGTCTAAAAGTACTGTTTTCATGATTTATTTTGTTTAAGGGTTTATATAATTCGTTAAACAAAAGTTTGTTTGAAATTGTTTAGTATTTTGAATTATATTTTTAATATAATGTTAATTTAGAATGATTATAGGTAATAATTTTTAACATATTCTTAATTATACATGACAATGATTATCAAATACTCTATCAATAGCTATAAAAACAAAGTCAATTATTTAAATTGATAGCTTTCAGTTTCCTTTTTCAAAAACTTAATCGGATGCTACCATACCATATATTAGGCTCAACGAATTCATGCACCTCTTTTAAAGATACTTGAAAAAGTAACTCCTGAAACACCTAGAAAAATGATGTTAGTATTGGAAAAAAGAATTTAAGATGCAATATCAGTCTTAAACTCAGAGTTAAAATGGAAGGTTAACTTTGGAAAATCTGCTATTAATGTATTGAGTACCCAAGAAGATTCCGCCAAGAAAACATAGTTATTATCTTTATCCTGAGCTATTTGATGTCCCCTGTATTTAGAAAAGCGTTCAAATTCTGCCGCGTCGGTATAAGTAATCCAACAAGCTTTAAAAACTTGCATAGGATGGAAATTACAAGTGGCGCCATACTCATGTTTTAATCGGTATTGAATTACTTCAAACTGCAGTTCACCAACAGTTCCAATGATCTTTTTGCTACCATTATTCTGAATAAACAATTGAGCAACACCTTCTTCGGTGAGTTGCTTCACCCCTTTTTCTAACTGCTTAGATTTCAGCGGATCTCCATTCACAACTTCTTTAAATATTTCTGGGGAAAAACTTGGAATCCCTTTGAACATAAAGTTTTCACCTTCTGTAAGTGTATCTCCTATTTTAAAATTACCTGTGTCGTACAATCCAATTACATCTCCTGGAAAAGCTTCCTCGATGATGTTCTTTTCTTGCGCCATAAAAGTTGCAGGACTGCTAAACTTATAATCTTTATCTAATCTCACATGATGAAAAAATTTATTCCTTTCGAATTTACCGGAACAAACCCTTAAAAATGCAATTCTATCACGGTGACGAGGGTCGATGTTTGCATGAATTTTAAATACAAACCCACTAAATTTCTCCTCTTCCGGTGCAACAATTCTTTTATCAGCCGTTCGGCTTCTGGGAGCAGGTGCTAATCGAATAAAAGTATCTAGCAATTCTCTCACACCAAAATTATTTACTGCAGAGCCGAAAAAAACAGGAGCCACAATTCCATCGCGGTATTTTTGCGCATCAAAAGAATCATAAACACCATTTATCAATTCTATGTCTTGTCTTAATTGCTCGGCATCTTTGTCTCCTACAAGCTTATTTAATAAAGGATCTTCCAGATTTTTAATAGTAATAATATCTTCTTCAATTTTAGTTTTATTGGCGTTGAATATATTCAAACTCCCATCAAAAATATTATAAACACCTTTAAATGTAGCTCCTATACTGATTGGCCAGCTTAATGGACAAACTTTAATATTTAATTTAGATTCTAATTCATCCAATAAATCGAAGGGGTTTTGCCCTTCTCGGTCCATTTTATTGATAAAAACAATTACAGGAGAATTTCGCATTCTGCATACCTCCATTAGTTTCTCAGTTTGTTCCTCTACACCTTTTACGCAATCAATTACTAAAATAACGCTATCAACTGCAGTCAATGTCCTATAGGTATCTTCAGCAAAATCTTTGTGTCCAGGCGTGTCAAGTAAATTTATTAAAACATCCTTATACTTAAAATTCATAACTGATGTGGCAACAGAAATACCACGTTGTTTCTCTATTTCCATGAAATCGGAAGCTGCTGTATTTTTTATTTTATTCGACTTTACTGCACCGGCAGTTTGAATTGCCCCTCCAAAAAGAAGCAATTTTTCTGTTAATGTTGTTTTACCAGCATCTGGGTGAGAAATAATTGCAAAAGTTCTTCTCTTGCGTATTTCATCCTGAATAGTACTCATAGGAAATTAAAAAAGCCCGCAAAAGTAGCAATAAATCACCTCCTATTTCATTCTTATAATTTTGATTTCAGTTCTACGGTTTAATTGCCTTCCCTCATTCGTATCATTTGTTGCAATTGGCTCCCTAAAAGATTTCCCTACTGCTGCTAAACGTGAAGCATCAATTCCATTTCTAACTAAGTAATCTTTCACCACTTTTGATCTATTATCACTTAATTTTTGGTTGTATTTAGCTGTTCCTACATTATCTGTATGACCAGAAATCTCAATTACCATTGTAGGATAGCGTTTTAACGTTGTTAATAAAGAATTCAAAGATTTATATGAGCTGGGTCTTAAAGTAGATTTGTTAAAGTCGAAAAAGATATTACTCAAAACTACTTTTGCGCCTTTCTCAGCCTTCACCATCGGTACATCTTGAATAATTTCTAACTTATCTTTTACGAAAGGAATATTTATATCTTGAGTATATGTTAAATATCCGTCTTTGCTAACAACCATTGTGTGGGCAGCTCCATTAAATACTACACAATCGTAGTGGCCATTTTTCTGATAAAATAACACAGGTTGTCCACCATATTCTGTCATTTTAATATTTACGTCTAAAATTGAGTCACCTGTAGAAGCATCATAAAATTTCCCTTTTAACACTGACATTAATGTTCGGTCTAATTTTGCTAAACCAAATTCTTTTTTCAAGTTAAAACCTTTAGATTCTGCAGGAACTGAAAGCAGCTCCTCAAAGTAAGCGTAACCACTTGATTTTACGTTTATAACGTAATTCTTTCCTGTAGGAAGATCTAGGCTGTAAAAACCTTGTTTGTCAGCAAAAGTAGATTTTACAACTTCCCTAGTCGCAGCGTCTAAAAATTGAATTTCACCACTAATAGGTACTATTGAAGATTTATCTGATAACTGTCCTGAAATTGTAGCCTGTTTATCTTTGTTTAATTCTATGTTCCTAAAAACCACCTGACTTCCTGCTTCTAGTGGAAGCTCAATAACTTCAGTATACGAAGCATATTTATTAGCTGAAACTGTAATTTCATAAGATTTTCCAACTATTACATTTGCAATAGTTTCGCCTTTTTCAATTTTTCTATCGATGAGTATTTCTCCTGTTGTTAAATCTTTAATAATAACAGCTGCATCTAAAAGAACATCTTCTAAAGAATCTTTAACAGAAAACTGAAGAGAAGCGAGTGCTTCCGCATCTTCCAAAAAAGTCATCATGTAAATATCTTTATCTCCATAACCTTCTTCTCGATATGAAGAAAAATATGCCCTTTTTTCATCTTTAGAAATTATAAAAAATATATCGTCTTCTGGAGAGTTTATAGGAAAACCAACATTTTCTGGCGTGGTCCACTCTCCCTTCTCAAATTTTGTTTTAAAAATATCATATCCACCCATAGATGAGTGTCCTTTGGAGCTAAAATAAAGTGTCTTACCATCAGGATGACAAAAAACGCCATCTTCATCATAAATAGAATTAATAGAAGGACCAGCATTTCTAATGTTCGACATTTTTCCATTATTATCAACATCCGCCACATAAATATCCTTAGAACCTAAACCAGATGAATCTGAACGAACAGCAGTAAAATAAAATTGAGAACCATCTATTGAATAAGTAGCATGATTCTCGTAACCTTTGGTATTAACTTGTTTTAGTGGTTCAGGCTCAGACCATTCTATTCCTTCCATCACACTTACAAAAATATCACCTCCATTGTCAGTTCTATAAATAATTAATTTCTTTCCATCAGGAGTAAGATTTACAGAAGCATCATGATCTTCAGCATTGATTGGTTTTCCAATATTCTTTGCTGGCGCCCATTCATTATCTATTTTATACGAAATATAAATATCTTCATAAAAAAGTGAGTCCAAATCATCAACCATACCACCAGTTGTTCCTTCTCTTCTAGATGTAAATATCAATTTATTTTCATCTGAAGTTAATACAGGTGAATAATCGGGAAAGCGAGAATTTATATTCGGTCCAAGATTATCTATTCTTACTTTTATAGGTTTTTTAACCAACTCTTTTCCAAAATTGCATTCTTGAATTGCTTTTTCAGCTTTTGAAATTTTTACATTATCGGCCGCACTTACTTGTATTTTTTTATAAGCTTCATATACTTGAATTGCTTTATCAAAATCAAGGTTATAATGATAGGCCATAGCTAATGAAAACAAAAATTCAGTTCCCATTTGTTGATTTAGATTTCTAGCTTTTTCTAAATAAGGAAGCGATTTTAGCCTGTCAGTCTGCATTCCTAAATAACAAAGTCCGATTTGATAATTTAAATCAGCATTATTCGGATTAAATTTTTGTGCAGTTAAGTAAAAACTAACTGCTTTATCAAAGTAAACAGGACCTCTTAAAAAATAGTAATCACCCTGGTGAAGGGCTTCAAATGCTGACTTAAACTCTGCTTCGTTTCCAGGAAAATTCTTTTCTCTAAATTCAACATTTGTAATTTGTGCTATTGTACTATTTATGTTAATGTTAAAAAAAACACATAATAGAAAAGCGTTCTTAATGCTTTGAATCATAATTGCAGTAGACTTTGAATTCAAGGCTAAAATACGTTCTTACAACAACCTAATACGTTGTTTACATTTAATTTATAGCTGATTTACCAACAATGTTTTGTTAAGTAATTGAACCAATTTTTTATCAATTTTCTTCCTGTAGGAGTTAGGATAGATTCAGGATGATATTGTACGCCCCAAACTGGCAATTCACGGTGGGTAAATGACATTATTTCATTATTAACATCTCTTGCATTCACAATAAAATCTGGAATATTAGTTTCCTTTTTTACCGTCCACGAATGGTAACTTCCAGCTTCAAAACTTTTATTAAAATCTCTATACATTAAACTGTTTTCTTCTTGTATTAAAGTTTTCCTAGCTATTCCATGGTACACCTTAGATAAATTTACCAGCTCAGCACCAAAATACTCTGCTAGTAGTTGATGGCCAAGACAAACTCCTAAGGTTGGCTTTTGAAAAATAATTTGTTCAGCAAGCACAATTAGATTATTCGTTTCTTTAGGAAGTCCTGGTCCTGGAGAAATAACTACAGCATCAGACATTAAAATATGCTCTTGCGTTAATTCATTATTTCTAACCACTTCAATTTCTGAATCAACAGTAGAATATAGCAATTGATAAAGGTTATAAGTGAAAGAATCGAAATTGTCAACAAGCAATATTTTTTTATTCATAATAATTTGAATTAAGTGTGGTAAATGTTTTCAATAAAAGTAATTTTGTAAAAAAATGCTGAATATATAATTGATGCAACTGCGTATTTTTTTTATATTTTTAACTGCAACATTACTCAATTCATCGCTAATAGCACAGCGATTAAAACTTGAGAAAAGTTTCAAGAGTTTTCCATATATCGGAACTGAAATGGGTTTTCTAAGTTTCAAAGGAGATCAATCTTCAATTTCATTTAAAACTGGTCAGCTTGTTTCTGCTGTTAATTTTGGTTATTCTTATAATAGAATTAAGGCAGAATTATGCTACAGATGGGGAAACCTAAGCTATAATCAGCCTTATGTTTTGAAACCTGAGAATTTTAAAGTTCAGTTTAACGCAACTTCTTTTCAAATTAAATCTAACCTTTTCGAAATTGGAGAAACTTATTCTTTAACTCCTTTTGTTTCTGCAGGTGTTGGAATAATGAATTATTCAAGTTTTACAGATAAGAAAGATAATTCTGGAAACATCTATTATTTCTGGGCAGACGGAACCATCCGAAATCAACCTCAAACTAAGCAATACGATGGAACTGCAAAAAAAATAAAACGAGATTATAATTACGAATCTCCATTAGCAATTAATCAGGAAGCTCTTTTTATACCCATTTCTATCGGATTTCAAACCTCACTTTCCAGAAGTATGGTTCTACAAGCTAAATGGGAAAATTACTTTTTACAAGCAGATAATATAGATAGAAATACCTTTACACCTCAATGGGATAGGATTCAATCTCTTACTATTGGAATTACCTATCAGTTTTTAAGAAAAATAAATCAAACTCAACCGCAAAATCCAGATTTAATTGCTACACCACCTTTAGCCCAAGTTGATTATAGTAAGGTGAATTTTGACGAAATCTTAAGTGGAGATGAAGATGCAGATGGAATTCCCGATAAAATTGATAACTGTTATGGTACACCCAAAAATGCTAAAGTAGATGAACATGGTTGTGTTATTGACGCTGACTCAGATGGAATTCCTGATTACCTAGATAAAGAATTGAACACTCCAAATAATACTTGGACCAATAAAGACGGAATAGCGCTTTCTGATGAAGAAATCCAGAAAAACTATAATGATTCCATAAGTTATTTTTCTGCTACATTAAGAAAAGTGAGTAAAAATTCTAAACCGCAATCGGTAGTTAAATTTACATCCGAAGAAAGTAGATTGATGTATGCAAAATTGTTAGATGAGCATCCTGAATGGAAGTCAAAGGAGATTAATAGAAAGAAATTGCTCCCACTAGAGTTCAAAGAAATTGACACAAACAGCGATTTCTATTTGAGTATTGAAGAGTTAAATTTTGCAGCTAATTTGCTTTTTGATGGAAAGTCTAAATCTTTGACTCCTTTGATTTTACAAAACGCTATTGATTATGTTTTCAAAGAACAGTAGTTTTTTAACCATTTTAATGTTGTTGGGGACTTCTTTATTGATAGCTCAACCAAAAATCGAGTTGATAGGCTCAAGACAAGCTAGACCTGGATATGGTGCCGGTTTGAAAATAAAGATAACAAGAAATGGTGTTACTGGACTTATGCGATTTGTTTGTAATGTCCCAAAGAATTGTTCTGTTAATGAATTAAAAGTATCTTCAGCAACTCTTTCCTATACTGAAAATGAACTTAGAGCAGTATGGCTTTCGGTTCCTCTACGAGATACAATTTATCAGGAATGGGAATTAAAAATCCCTGAAAATGCGAAAGGTAAATACTCAATTAGTGGACAATTAGAGTATTTTCATGATGGAGTAAAAAAGACAATTCCAAGCAATGTTGCAGAAATTTATCTTTCTCCTTATTTTACAAGGTACCTAGAAAATTAAAACTTAAAATCAATTTACAATTTTTTCTTCTGCAATCTGCTTAGATTCTTCCAACATTCTTGCTAAAGAGTTTACAGCCTGATCTAAAGTTTTCATTTGCTCCATCACAATAGTGAGCTTATTATTTTTTTCTTTCATTTTTGCTTTCATTGGATGCTTAGATAAATATTGCATTAAAGCTATAAAGAATGGACTTTGGTAAAATGCACTTTTCTGATTGGTTACAAAATACCCAACAAAAGTCTGTTGTTTTAAAACTACCTTTTCAAATCCCATTTCTTTGGCAATCCAACGTAAACGAATGGTGTTTATTAATTCTAAAGTTGGTTTCGGAATGGCTCCAAATCTATCAATTAAGTTTTTTGCAAAATGCTCCAATTCAACTTCCGTTTCTGCATTATCCAAATCTTTATATAATAACAAACGTTCCGTAATATTGGTAATATATTGGTCTGGAATCAATATTTCTAAATCGGTATCAATTTGACATTCAGATACCCACACTTTTCTTTTTTCTTCTAATTCCTCATTGAACAAATCTTTAAAGTCTGTTTCTTTTAACTCTGAAATAGCCTCATCTAAAATTTTATGATACATTTCGAAACCTATTTCAGAAATAAAACCACTTTGCTCTGCTCCTAGCAAATCTCCAGCACCACGAATATCTAAATCTCGCATCGCAATGTTAAACCCGCTTCCAAGGTCAGCAAAGTCTTCAATTGCTTTCAATCTTTTTCTAGCTTCACCAGTTAAAAGAGAAACTGGTGTAGTTAATAAATAACAGAATGCTTTTTTATTGCTCCGCCCAACTCTTCCGCGCATTTGGTGTAAATCGCTTAGACCAAACAAATGCGCATTATTTATAATGATGGTATTTGCATTCGAAATATCTAAACCAGATTCTATAATTGTAGTTGCAACCAATACATCAAATTCTCCATTGATAAAACGCATCATTACATCTTCTAAATCTTCCGGATTCATTTGACCATGGCCAAATGCTACTTTAACTCCAGGACATAAACGCCTTACTAAATCGCACACTTCAGCAATATTCTGAACCCTATTATTTACTAAAAAGGCTTGCCCTCCACGTTGAACTTCAAAGTTTATTGCATCTCGAATAATCTCTTCATTAAAAGTATGTAATTCAGTTTGAACAGGATACCTGTTTGGTGGAGGTGTATTGATGATGCTTAAATCTCTGGCACCCATCATACTAAAATGTAAAGTTCTTGGAATTGGCGTGGCTGTAAGCGTTAATGTATCAACATCAACTTTAATCTGCTTCAGTTTTTCTTTTGAAGAAACGCCAAACTTCTGTTCCTCATCAATAATCATCAAACCTAAGTCCTTAAACTTTACATCTTTACTAATTAATCTATGTGTTCCAATAATAATGTCAATTTTCCCTTCTGCCAGTCGTTGCAAAGTTTCTTTTTGCTCTTTTGCAGATTTAAAACGATTCAAATAATCAACATTACATGGAAAAGGTTTTAATCTTTCTGCAAATGTTTTGTAATGCTGTAAAGCCAAAATAGTTGTAGGAACCAAAACAGCCACTTGTTTACTATCGTTTACTGCTTTAAATGCCGCCCTTACAGCAATTTCTGTTTTCCCAAACCCAACATCTCCGCAAACCAAACGGTCCATTGGGGCTTCCTTTTCCATGTCACGTTTTACATCGCGCGTTGATTTTACCTGGTCAGGTGTATCTTCATAAATAAAAGATGCTTCTAACTCAGTTTGTAAGTAAGTATCTTTTGAAAACCCAAATCCTTTGCGGGATTTCCTTTCGGCATACAAATTAATGAGGTCTCTGGCTATGTCTTTAACCCGCGATTTGGTTTTTTGCTTTAATGCTGCCCAAGTGCCGCTTCCTAGTTTATTGAGCTTTGGCTCAGTACCTTCTTTTCCCGTGAATTTTGAAATACGGTGCAAGGAATGAATGCTAACATATAACATATCATTATCTCTGTAAACCAATCTTATAGCTTCTTGCTGCTTTCCGTTTACATCTATTTTTTCTAAGCCAGCATATCTTCCAACACCATGGTCAACGTGCGTAACAAAATCACCTGGTTGTAATCCTTGTAATTCTTTTAAGGTGATGGCTTCTTTTCTTGCATATCCATCTTTCAATTTAAACCTATGGTACCTATCGAACAACTGGTGGTCGGTATAACAGGCTATTTTTAGTGAAGGATCAGAAAAGCCTTCATTTAACGAAAAATTAATTGCAGTAAAAGATATCTCCTTGCCAATATCTTCAAAAATGGCATAGATGCGTTCTAGTTGTCGCGCATTATCAGCAAATATAAAATTCTCAATCCTTGCCTTACTATGCTCTGTTAATCTTTGGGTAATTAGATTAAAGTTCTTATTAAAGCTAGGCTGTGGAATACCTTGAAATTCAACAGTTAAAGAATCTTTAAAAAACACACCATTTCCACTTTCTATGATATTAAATCCAAGCATTTTATCTTGCATCATTTCCCTAGAACTATACAACTGTTCTGGGGGCAATTGCGCGGTTTGATTTTCAATTTGATCAAATATCTGAGTTGCTTTTACAAATTCATTTTCAATTCTTTGAAGGAATAATTCGGTATCTTTTATCCAAACAACCGTATTTTTAGAAATGAAATCAAGGAAATTCTCCCTGCTTTCTTTCAATATTTTACCTTGCACATCAGGAACAATGTTTACAAAATCGAGGTTCTTAATTGATAATTGGTCAATTGGATTAAAAGAACGAATGGAATCAACTTCGTTTCCAAAAAACTCAATTCTAAATGGCTGCTCATCGCTGTATGAAAACACATCAAGAATTCCACCTCTAATGGCAAATTGCCCTGGTTGAACAACAAAATCTACTCTTTCAAATTCATAATCTTGCAGAAATTCATTTGCAAAATCAATTGTAAGCTTTTCACCTCTTTGAATCTTAAAAGTATTTTTGGTTAAATTGGCATGCGTAACCACTCTTTCGAACAAAGCTTCGGGATGCGTAACAATAAACGCAGGACGCTTATCAGTATTAATTTTGTTGAGTACTTCAGCTCTCAGCAATTTATTATTCGAATCTGCTGACTCAACATCATAAGGTTTTTTATATGATGCAGGAAAGAAATGAACTGGTAAATCTGGTAACAACGTTTCAATATCATTCAGAAAATAGGCTGCCTCTTCTCTGTCTGGAATTATTGCCAAGAAAGGTTGTTGCATTTCTGAATATGCAGCTGCTGCGATAAATGCAGCTTGCGAACCAGCCATGCCTTTTGCTTGAGCACGCGACAATTTACCTGCTTTTAAATGAGAAACTAGTTGTTTTACTACAGGATGATGCTGAAATTTTAGAAGTAAATCAGGAAGTGTAATGGAATTCAATGAGGAAATAATATGCCACGAAAATAATCAATTCCATTCGGTAAAAAATGAAATTAAATGTAATTTAAATTGAACCATTCGCGTTTGGTACCATAACACAAAACACTCAACTAAAACTTATTATTATGAAACGTTCCAAAAGCTTTATCTTGCTGGTTGTTATCACAACCGTTGTTTGTTCTATTACTGCAGTTACTGCAATTCAAGTTGTAAATACAGGTTCCTTTGATTGGTATAAAAGACCATTTGTAAAAAAAGCCAAACGCGTTGAACATAAAAACGCTTTACCCGAACACATCGAAAAACCTTGCATTTTTAAAACCGTTTTTGGAGAACAAAGTTCCGATTCGGGTTTCGTTTTTAAAACAAGTGAAAAAGTGCAGACTTCCATAAATAGAGCACTTTCATGGATTTCAAAAGAACAAAACCAAGACGGAGGTTGGGCCGCAGGACAAAGATTCACCGAATCTTATGAAAAAAAAGGGTCAAATTCAAACTCTAATCAAGAAAGCGATCCTGCAACAACTTCAATGGTTGGCATGGCATTGTTGCGTTGTGGAAGTTCTCCTGTTAAAGGACAATATGCTTCCCAATCACAGAAAGCCCTAGATTTCTTGCTTAATGCAGTTGAAAAATCAGCTGAGAAATCCGATAATATAACAACAATAGAAGGAACGCAACCTCAGGTGAAACTTGGTGGCAATATAGATGTGATTTTAACTTCTCAATATTTAACCAATCTTCTAGATGAGATTACAAATATTGGAATGAAAAATAGAATTAATTTGGCTATCAATAAGTGTATTAGAAAAATCCAAAATGCTACGCAATCGGATGGTAGTATTAGAAATGGAGGGTGGGCTTCGGTGCTTCAAAGTTCTTTAGCCGACAATGCAATGGAAACAGCCTATAAAAATGGTGCAAAAGTGGATACAGTAATAATGAACAAATCAAAAGATTTTCATAAAAGCAATGTGAATGCAAATGATGAAAATGTGGCCACAGAAAAGGCCGCTGGTGTTGTTTTATATGCAGTTTCAAGCACGAGTCGTTCAAGCGCAAAAGAAGCCAAATTAGCAAAAGAAGCCATTGAGGATGCTGTGAAAAGCGGAAAAACAAAAAGTAAAGCCATAACAACTGAAAACTTAAAAAAATCTGGAATGAGCGATGCGCAAGCCATGAAATATGCTTCTGCCTACAGCATTAACCAAACTTCCCAAGCAATTGCCCAAAGAGATGAAGTTATCACTGGTTTTGGAAACAATGGTGGTGAGGAATTTTTATCTTACGTTCAAACAGTTGAATCGATGATAATGAGTAAAAATTTGGGTTGGAAAAAGTGGTATGACAACATTGGGGGAAGATTACTGAATATACAAGAAAACAATGGCAGTTGGACAGGTCACCACTGCATTACTAGTCCTGTATTTTGCACTGCAACTTGTTTATTATTTCTATCTGTTAACAATGATGTAGAAGAATTAATAAATTTGTAGCCGGGGGGAAAGGGAAATCAGACGGTCAGAATGAAAATTCTGGCCGTTTTTTATTTTGCAAAACCTTCAAATCCTCTCACTTCAATTTTAGCAAACTGCTTGATCAACAAGTGCAATGGATGCTTTGAGTTTGGTTTAAAGTTCGATTTCAAAAAATTTCCCTGTTCTATATTGTTATTTATAAAATCTTTCAATAATACCATTCCATTTGCATGAAACTGTTCAGATTCTTTAAGTGTAATTAAAACATCCGAATCTTTTTTTATTTTCAATCCTTGAATAGCCTGAATAGCAATTAACTTTTCAGGTGTTTTAGAAGGAATTGTTTGCACCATTTTTTTCAATGTTTTGATACATCCTTTTCTATCTCGGGATTCAAGTTGGAAAGAAGCAAGGTAAATTTGAATAATATCGTTTCGCATTTTCACTTTGCTAGATAACTGATTGGCTTTTTTCAAATCCGATAAAGCTGTTTTAATAAAACGGGGATCTTTTGTTTCAAATCTTTCTTTTGCTCTTGAAAAATATAACAAGGCTGTATATACTTGTTTTTTCTGTGCTTCTTTTTCTTTGTCTTCAGCTTTTGTATTTGGAATGTCAGGCTTTGTTTCAAGCTCCATAATCGCAGCTGATAACTTTTCTTCTGCAAGAAAATGCCAACCTTTACGGGCTAAGAATTGAGCCTGCATTAAAACTAATGAACGCCTTAGATTAATGCTTATGATGCGTGAAATATTAATTTCAGACAACTCATATAAAACAACATCATCTAAGATTTTTGCCCAATTAAATCCTGCTAATGCAATAAAAACATGTTCAGCATTTGCGTCAGGTTTTATATTGTTAGTTTTATAAAAATCTAAGATGCTATCATATTTCTGGGTGTCACAAATCTTGGATAATAAGGCAGGATATATATCTTCATCTATTTTCAAAATAGATTTTGTTGCATTAGCTACCTGTTGAAGAAGTTGATTTTGCGTATAACCTGAAGTTGGGTTCTTTTTAAGTGTATCTTTATTCAATCTGGAGAAATAACCATTTATATAAGTAGTAAATGGCCCTGTTAAAGCAATAGAATCTACCTGTGGAGTGAATATTTTTTGAATAGCAATAGAATCTTTATAGATTTCTGAGCGTACTAAAATTTTTGTACTCTTCCATAACATTACTTGAAGAGAAGATTTGTATTTTTCAAATTGCTTCTTATCTCTTTCCAAATCTGAAGCATTCAAAACAACTGATGCTATTACTAAAAGCGTGAGTATACTATTTTTCAACATAATAGGCAAAATAAGAGGAATTAATCTTGCATTTTATAATCAAGTAGCATTCAATTTAACATACATATTAACAGTTTAATAATCTTGTTAATTACATTATTATCTACTAAAACAAAGAAATGTTTGAAAGTATTATATTGCGCTTAATTATAATTGAAGAGAAAGATGCCAATAATACAAACCTGTTATTCACCTGCCTTATATCCACTTTTTGAGGAACCCGAAACGATTGTTGTAGTTGTAGATATTTTTAGAGCTACCTCGGCAATATGTACAGCGTTAGATAATGGAGTTGCTAAAATGATTCCTGTAGCTGGATTAGACGAAGCAAGAAAGTATAAAGAAATGGGCTACATGGTGGCAGCTGAAAGAAATGCAATAAAAGAAGAGGGTTTCGATTTAGGTAATTCTCCTTTTGATTATTTGGGAGATATTGTAAAAGGAAAAACTATAGCCATTTCTACTACAAACGGCACACAAGCAATAGAAGCTGCAAAATCTGCATCAACAGTAGTTATTGGTTCATTTCTAAATGTTAGTTCATTGGCTGAATGGCTCATCATCCAACAAAAAAATGTATTGATTTTATGTTCAGGTTGGAAAAATAAATATAACATGGAGGATTCTCTTTTCGCTGGCTTATTGTCACTTGAACTTTTAAAACAAAAGGAATTTGAAACCGCATGCGATTCAACCATTGCGGCAGGTCACTTATATAATCTAGCAAAAGATGACATGTTTACATTTCTTGAATATAGTTCTCATAGAAAAAGACTTAAGAACCTGCATTTAGAAAATGATATTACTTATTGCTTAACTTTAAACACAATGACTACTATTCCAATTTATTTTGAGGGTGGTTTAGTTTCGTTAACACCGGAAGTACTGATGCAAATGGGAGAAGAATCTTTAGTAGTCTCAGAAAAGAAATCATGAAAAAAATAATTGGCGCTGGTTTTTTCTTTTTATTTCTTTTCATTTTCTCCATTGAAACGGCAGATTCCTGGGGCTTTTTTGCTCACAAACAAATCAATAGAATTGCAGTTTTTACTTTGCCTCCAGAATTGATTGGGTTTTATAAAGATAACATTGAATTTATCACCGAACATGCGGTTGATCCTGATAAAAGGCGATATGCTGTTACTGGTGAAGCCGAAAGACATTTTATTGACTTAGACCGTTATGGCCTTCATCCGATAGACTCAATACCTCATAACTGGGATGCTGCAGTAAAAAAATATACTGAAGATACCTTAAAAGCTCATGGTATTGTTCCTTGGCATATCGATGTAATGGTAAAAAGGCTTACCGCAGCATTTAAAGCCGAAGATTACGACCGAATTTTAAGACTTTCTGCAGATTTGGGTCACTACGTTGGAGATTCGCATGTTCCTTTACATACAACAAAAAACTACAATGGTCAATTGACCAATCAGAAAGGCATTCATGGTTTTTGGGAGTCGCGACTACCAGAGTTATATAATGTTGATTATGACTTTTTTGTAGGTAAAGCAAAATACATAGAAAACCCTTTAGAAATGGCCTGGAGCACAGTTGCTGAAAGTTTTGCAGCTAAAGATTCTGTTTTATTGTTTGAAGCAGAACTAAACAAAACTTTTCCTGAAGACAGAAAATATTCTTTCGAAAATAGAGGGGCAACTTTAATGAAAGTATATAGTGAAGATTATTCCAATGCATATCATAAAATGCTGAATGGTATGGTAGAAAGGCGCATGCGAAAAGCGATAATCACTGCAGGAAGTTTATGGTTTACTGCTTGGGTAAATGCAGGACAACCAAATTTAGATAAGTATAAAAACAAAAAGATAGATATTAAAACAGAACAAGAAATAGCTGCAGAAGAACAACAGTATCAAAACGGGAAAAGTAAAGGAAGAATTTGTGACTAAATATAAAATGTGTTATGGAAGAAAACCATGAGAAACTTATTATTTCTCACTTAACGCTGCGCAAAACCATAGGTTGTTTGGTATACTTCTTCCTTTTGTACTTTTAATAAGCAATTATATTTTAAATGAGTTTGACTTACTTAACAATCCAGCATTGATTGATAAAATATGCAGTAAACCCTATGTTGCCGACGGTTCATTGAAGCAATCTATTAGTCATTATTATTACAGTGCTGTAGGAGAAATTTTTACAGGAACAATAAGTGCAGTTTCCCTTTTTATGTTTTGTTACAAAGGTCATCATAATCGTCCAGGCGAATTTGGATTGTCTGATAATGCATTAACTAATATAATTGGCTTATCTGCATTAGGAGTAGTTTTGTTTCCCACAAGTTCGGCTATTTGTATTTCAGATAACCTTAGAATATTTATGAGTAGCAAAATTTCTGGGACTATCCATTTAGTAATGGCTGCAATTTTCTTCATTTCATTGTCGGTAATGTCAATCATTAATTTTAGGCGTACCGAAGATGTTACAAAATTTGGAAAAGAATTGAAACATAAAGTAATGTTGTATTGCGGTGTTTCTATGCTTGTATGTATTCTATTAATATTTTTATACGATAGAATATTAGAAAACAAATACGAACAAATAGATAATTTAAAACCAGTATTCTGGTTAGAATCTATCGCTTTAATATTCTTTGGAATTTGTTGGATGATTAAAGGACAAGTTGATTTTCTATATCTCTATAAAAAGCTGAAAATTAAATAAATTCAGTTTACAATAAAAAAGCTCAATGCCTTATCGACATTGAGCTTTCAATAATAGAATAACGTTAGTTTTTATTCAGCTACTACTTCAAATTCTACATCCACTTTAATGTCTTTGTAAATTTTGATATGAGCTGTATAAGTTCCTAAGTGTTTAATGGCTTCTGTATCGATAGTAATATTCTTTCTATCAACATCATGACCTAATTTTTTCAATGCTTCTGCTAATTGCAATGCGTTAACAGAACCAAAGATTTTACCAGATTCTCCAACTTTAGCGCCCACTTCAACTTTAACAGTTGCAAGCTTAGTAGCTAAGTTTTGAGACTCGGTTCTAATTTTCTCTTCTTTGTGAGCGCGCTGGCGTAAAGTTTCACTCAATACCTTTTTGGTACTTTCGTTAGCTAAAATTGCAAATCCTTGTGGAATAAGGAAGTTACGACCATAGCCATTTTTAACTTTCACAATTTCGTCCTTGTTTCCAAGGTTCTTTACATCTTGTTTTAAAATGATTTCCATGTCTTTTTCTTCTTATTTCATTAAGTCAGCTACGTAAGGCATCAAAGAAAGGTGACGAGCACGTTTGATAGCCTGTGATACTTTTCGTTGATATTTCAAAGAGGTTCCTGTTAAGCGACGAGGAAGGATTTTACCTTGCTCATTCACAAACTTCAATAAGAAGTCAGCGTCTTTGTAATCAATAAATTTAATTCCACTTTTCTTAAAGCGGCAATACTTTTTCTTTTTTACGTCGACCGTTGGAGGTGCGAGGTAACGAATTTCTGATGATGCACTCATGATTCAATATTTTTTTTTAAAATTAAACAACTGGATTTAACGCAGGTTTCTTATCAAAACCTTTGGTACGTTTCTTTTCACTGTAAGCCTTTGCATGCTTGTCGAGCGATACGGTTAAGAAACGCAAAATGCGCTCGTCACGTTTAAACGCTACTTCAATTTTTGCAATTAAGTCACCTTGAGCAGTATACTCAATTAAGTGATAGAAGCCTGTTGTCTTCTTTTGAATCGGATAAGCCAGTTTGCGCAATCCCCAGTTTTCTTCGTGGATGATATTTGCGCCATTCTCAGTAAGTATGGCTTTAAACTTACCGACCGCTTCCTTCATCTGATCATCAGACAAAACGGGAGTCATAATGAAAACGGTTTCATACTGTTTTAGCATGGGTATATAGTTTTTTAAATTGGGTGGCAAAAGTAGTAAGTTTCATTGAGTTATACAAGTATCAAAATAATATTATTCAATAGACAATAGATTGTTAGCATTCCTTTATTATTTAAGCGTTAAATTTAAAGATGATTCTTATTTTTGCGCCCTATGTCGAAGAAGAAAAAGGAAGATAGCAAAGAACCAGAAGAAATTCTGCCAATAACCGATGCTATTGAAGAACATGTTATTAATGACGACAAGGTGGTGCATTTATCAGGAATGTACGAAAATTGGTTTTTAGACTATGCATCATATGTAATCCTAGAACGCGCTGTACCTTATGTTGAGGATGGGATGAAGCCTGTTCAAAGGCGCATTCTTCATTCCATGAAAGACTTGGATGATGGCAGATATAACAAGGTTGCCAACATAATCGGACATACCATGAAATATCATCCACACGGTGATGCAAGTATTGGTGATGCCTTGGTTGCGCTTGGTCAAAAAGAACTTTTAATTGATTGTCAGGGAAATTGGGGAAACATTTACACCGGAGACTCTGCTGCTGCACCTCGTTACATTGAAGCCAGATTAAGTAAACTCGCTAACGAAATCCTCTTTAATCCTAAAACAACTACTTGGCAATTAAGTTATGATGGGAGAAATAAAGAACCTTTAACGTTACCAGTTAAGTTTCCTTTATTACTGGCGCAAGGTGTGGAAGGAATTGCAGTTGGACTTTCTTGCAAAATATTACCGCACAATTTTATTGAGCTAATTGATGCGAGTATTGCAATTCTCAAAAATAAACCTTTTGAGATATTTCCGGATTTTTTAACAGGAGGACTTGCAGATTTTTCTAAATACAACGATGGTTTGCGCGGTGGGAAAGTGCGTGTGCGTGCAAAAATTTCGCAACTAGATAAATACACATTAATCATTAGTGAAATTCCTTTTGGAACAACCACTGGTTCTTTGATTGATTCAATCTTATCAGCCAATGAAAAGGAAAAAATAAAGATTAAAAAGATTGAAGATAATACCAGCGAGTTTGTAGAAATTCAAGTGCATTTGCCTCCAGGTATTTCACCTGATAAAACGATTGATGCCCTTTTCGCATTTACAGATTGTGAAATTTCTATTTCCCCTAATGCATGTATCATTGAAAAAGATAAACCAAGGTTTGTTGGTGTTTCTGAAATATTAGAATTATCTGTCGATAACACGCGCGATTTATTAAAAAGAGAATTAGAAATTGAAAAAGCCGAGTTAGAAGAAGCATGGCATTTTAGTTCTTTGGAAAAAATATTTATAGAAGAACGTATCTATCGAGATATTGAAGAGGCTGAAACTTGGGAAGCTGTAATCGCCAATATCGACAAAGGTTTGAAACCTTTTAGAAAATTATTGAGAAGAGATGTTACCCAAGAAGACATTGTACGTTTAACAGAAATTCGAATCAAGAGAATTTCAAAATTCGATGCTTTCAAAGCTGACGAGCATATAAAAGGATTAGAAGCTGATATTGCAACATGTATTAATCATTTAGAAAATCTTACAGATTATTGCATTGCTTATTATCAGGGCTTAAAGAAAAAATACAGTGCCGGTAAAGAACGCAAAACAGAAATCAGAATGTTCGATACCATTGAAGCTACAAAAGTGGTTATCAATAATGAAAAACTCTATGTAAATAGGACTGAAGGATTTGTTGGTTACAACATTAAAAAGGACGAATATATTTCTGAATGCTCAAGCATGGATGAAGTAATAGTTATTCGGGCCGATGGAAAAATGATTGTTACCAAAATTTCCGAAAAAGCATTTTTAGGAAAAGACATATTACATGTGAATGTGTTCAGAAAAAATGATGAGCGTACCATTTATAACTTAGTTTTCCAAGATGGAAAAACTGGTCCATATTATGTGAAACGCTTCGCCATTACCGGTGTAATTCGTGATAAGGAATACGATTTAACAAAAGGAAGCAAAGGGAGCACTGTTATTTATCTAAGTGCTAATCCAAATGGAGAAAGCGAAACTTTACAGATTTTCTTAAAACCCCGACCTAAGTTAAAAAAGACAGCTTTCGAATTCGATTTTGGAACACTCACTATTAAAGGTAGGGCTGCTGGTGGAAATATTTTAAGTAAAATTCCTATAAGGCGAATCGTGCTGAAAGAAAAAGGCTTATCAACACTTGGCGCTCGTCAGGTTTGGTGGGACGAATCTGTGAAACGAATTAATTTTGATGGAAGAGGAATGCTATTAGGTGCATTTGCATCGGGCGATAAAATTCTAACTTTAATGGAAAGTGGTTTTTACAAATTATACAATCCAGATGTTTCAACACATTTTGAAGAAGATTTAATTGTTATCGAGCTTTTCAATCAGAGAAGACCCATTTCAGCCATTTATTTTGATGGGGAAACAAAAGAATTAATGGTTAAAAGGTTTTTAATTGAAACTACGGATAAGAAAACGCTGTTTATATCAGAATCGCCAAATTCACATTTAGAATTTGTTTCTACTGCTACTTTCCCAATGGTAAGATTAGAATTTGGAAAAATGGGTAAATTTGAAAAGCCATCTCAAGACTTAAATCTGGATGAATTTATTGGTGTAAAAGGACTAAAAGCAAAAGGAAAAAAACTGGCGCAACAAGAACCTAAGAAGATAATTGCACTTGAACCACTAGCTGAACCTGAAGAAGCGATTGATGATATGATAGCAGGTGAAAATGAAGCTAATGAAGATTCAGAAATTCAACCTAATATTGTGATAGACATTGAAGATGATGATGCACAATTAAGGTTGTTATAAACAAATCTATTTTTAATTTTACCTCAAAGTATTTTTAGCTTTCAATTTCCTTGAAATTAATGATTATACAAATTAATATAATGAAACTTACTGCTTTAATAACATTACTATTTTTTGCTTGTACAATTAATGGACAAAAAGTTTATAGCAAAACATTTGGAAATCCTTTAAATAAACCATTAATATTTCTGCATGGAGGCCCAGGCTACAACTCAGTAAACTTTGAAGTTACTACGGCTAAAAGAATTGCTGAAAATGGTTTCTATGTTATAGTTTATGATCGTCGTGGCGAAGGTAGATCGCAAGGTGCTGCAGCAAAATTTACATTTGAAGAAACATTTAATGATTTACTTAATATTTATAGAGAAAACAATCTTTCTAAAGTAACGCTGCTAGGTCATAGCTTTGGTGGTATTGTTGCTACCTTGTTTGCTGAAAAATATCCTGACAAAGTAAATCAAATAGTGCTTATTTCGGCCCCTGTCTCTCTTCAAGAAACTTTCAACACAATAATAAATTCTTGTATAAGTATCTATGAAACTAAAAAAGACAGTACAAATTTAATGTACATTAGTTTGCTAGAAAACATGGACAAAACTTCTATCGAATTTAGTTCTTATTGTTTTGCTCACGCTATGCAAAATGGTTTTTATTTTCCAAAGAATTTATCTGAAGAAGCTAAATCACTTTATTCAAAAATGAGAAATGATACTTTGATAAAGAAATATGCTTCACAAATGACAATTGATGCTCCTCAGGGATTTTGGCAAAATGAAAAGTACACAAGCATTAATTTAACTTCAAATCTAAAAAATCTAAAAGTAAAAGGAGTCCCAGTTTTTGGTCTTTACGGAAGAGATGACGGACTTTATTCTTTTCAACAAGTTGAAAAACTGGAAAGTATTCTAGGAAATGATAACCTAAAATATTTTGAAAATTGTTCTCACAATGTTTTTTGTGACCAACAAACCTCCTTTGTAGATTCAATTGTAAATTGGATAAAATAAAATTGAGATTAAATTCATTTTAAGTGCTTTACTATCTCATCTTTTTCAACAAAACCTAAATTATTCCAGGCTAGTTTTCCGTTTTTATAGGTATGTAAAACCGGTAATGCATCAATTCCCAGGGTTTTAAGCAACTCCTGGTTATCATCTGCATTAATTTTAATCAATGTTACTGTTGATGCCATTTCTTTTGAAATTTCTTCTAATGAAGGTTTCATTTTTCTGCAAGGCCCGCACCAATCTGCGTAAAAATCGACTAATACAATTTTGTCGGTTGTAGTAATTTTTTTGAACTCTTCCAGACTCATTTCTTTCGAAGCTACAGTATTTGCTGTAGTTTCGGGCAAGTTGGCACCTCTCCATTTCATTATACCACCATCCAACTCATATACTTCTTTAAAACCAATTTCACGCATTTTTTTAGCCGCTGATGCACTTCGCCCACCAGATAAGCAATACACATAAATTGGAGACGATTTATCAAGTTTTGAAACATTTGAAGCAAAATCAGCTGCTCGCCAATCCATATTTTTGGCATTTATAAGATGCCCCTTAGAAAATTCATCTGGCGTTCTTACATCTAAAATTGTGGCCGATGGATCTTTTTGAATGCGCTCAGAAAACTTAAGAGCATCTAAGTTTGTAGCTTGTTGACTTTGAACGTTACCACAGCTATTCAACAATAATATAAGTGAAAGTGTAAAAATTGAAATGTATTGCTGCATTTTATGAGTGAATAAATGGTGAAATAATTTGTTGTAATTGTTGCGCGGAAACGACTCCCGATTGCCTCCATTTGATTTGTCCATTCTGAAATAAAATCAAAGTTGGCACTCCTTGAATTTGATATATTCCAGCTACTTTGGGATTTTTATCCACATCAATTTTTAAGATGGTTACATCATCTTTCACCCTACTCTTAAATTCTTCAAGAACGGGTTTCATCATTTTACATGGACCGCACCATTCTGCATGGAAATCCACCAGAGTGGGTTTATTGTTGTGTATAATTTCGTTGAAATTAGTTGACATTTAATGTACAAATGAATGATAAATAATATCGAAATTCTATTTCTCTTTTTTCTTTGTTGAAAATCCAAAAGGAAGATACAAAGGGCAAAAACTCATAAAACTGGTTACAATAAATATTCCTGCAAAGATTAACAATATTGTTGCAGTAATGCCTGATATTTTATCTGAGTAATAAAGTCCAGCAATTAGAAATGCAATTGCTATTCTTACTACTTTATCTGCTACTCCCATGTTTGCTTTCATATATGAATAAAAATTAAGTTCAAAACAAAAGTAAACGTATTAAACGGTCTAATAAGTGACTTTTGTCACATTTAGTAAAAATGCATAAGAAGATTTTTTCAAAATTTAAATGTTTGTTTCTTTAAAAAATATTTTACATACATTCGCAATTCAATCTTTTTGAGTTTATAATTGCAATGAAGACCAAATCCATTTCTAAAACAGTTAGGTTTAAATCTACGCCGGCTATAGTTTATAACTTATTAATAGATGCAAAGAAACATGCTTCTTTTACTGGCTCTCCTGTTAAAATGAGTAAAAAAGTGAAAGGTGAATTTTCAGTTTTTGAAGGTTATTGCACAGGTTATAACATTGAACTCATTGAAGATTTTAAAATTGTACAAGCTTGGAATTTTAAAGAAGATGGTTGGCCTAGCGATCATTTTTCCATTTGTGCTTTCCTATTCGAACAAGAAGGAGAAAATACCAAATTAACATTCACACAAACGGGCATTCCCGAGCACAAAGCCGCAGCTCTAAGAAAAGGTTGGAGTGAATATTATTGGGAGGCTATGAAGTTGTATTTGAAAAAGCATAAAAAGTAAGATTTAATTTTTAGGAGCATTAAACCTTTATTTTGATGCTTAGTCTTGGGCTGGTGATTTTTAAGAAATTGAAAAAAATATTAATTGTTGCAGCGCTCATTATCAATTACTTTTCGGCAAAGGCTCAAGAGAATAATTTAGTGTATATATTCCTCTCTGAAACTTGTCCTATTTGCAAAAATGCAACTGCAGAGTTAAAAAAATTAAACAATGAATACGGGAAAATGGGATATCATTTTATAGGAGTTTTTCCTAATGAAAATGTTTCAACTATCACAACCATCAAAACTTTTGCAAAAAAATATAAGTTAGATTTCCCGGTAATTATTGACTCAAATCAAATTTACACCCAACGTTTTTCAGCAAGCATTACTCCCGAAGTAATTGTTTGGAGCGAATTGAAACAAAAAGTAGTATACAGAGGTAAAATTGACAATTCATTTGAATCTATTGGTAAAAGGAGAACCATTACAACAGAATTTTATCTTAGAAATGCTCTTGAATCGATACAAAATAATAACCTAGAAGCAATTACCTTTACCAAACCTGTTGGTTGTTTTATACAAACTAAAAATCAAAAACATGAAAATTAGAATTACTTTACTTTTATCTTTACTCATTTCTTTGCAAATGGTTAATGCTCAATCAGTAACATATTCTGAGCACATTGCCCCCATAATTTATAACCATTGCACCAACTGTCATAGAACAGGAGAAATTGCTCCTTTTCCATTGACAAATTATACAGAAGTGGCTGGTTGGGCATCTACTATTCAATATGCTACTGAAATTGGATACATGCCGCCTTGGAAACCAGATCCTACCTACAGAAGGTATCGTAAAGAAAACTTTTTAACTGCTGAACAAAAACAACAGATTGCTGATTGGGTAAGCCAAGGCATGCCGCAAGGAAATCCAGCATTAGAGCCGCCTTTACCTGTTTTTCCTACTGGCTCACAAGTTGGAGTGCCAGATTTAGTACTTTCTTTTTCTGAATCATATCTTCATCAAGGAAATAATATGGATGAATACAGATACTTTGTAATCCCAACAGGACTTACAGAAGATAAAAACATCCGTTCTTTAGAATTCCGTCCGGGAAACAAAAACATAGTTCACCATACACTTATTTGGGAAGATACTACTGGAGCTGCGGCATCTGCTGATGCTGCTACTCCAGAATATGGCTACAGCGGAGGTCAGGGGGCAGGAGGAAATCTTGGTCAAGCCCAATTGCCTGGTTTTGTTCCAGGTGCAGCTCCAATAGTGTTTAGCAATGGCATCACCCAAACAATTCATGCAGGAGCTGATTTAAAATTGCAGATGCATTACGCACCTACTTCAGTTGATGAAACAGACTCTTCCTCTATTAATATTTTCTTTGAAAATGCCACAGATACAAGGCCTCTGTTAACTTATATTATGCTTCCTTTTGGAAACACAATCGTAAATGGACCTTTTATAATGCCTGCAAATCAAGTAAAAGAATTTCATGGTGTTTTTACTGTTCCTTTTGATGTAAGTCTGTTTTCTATTGCGCCACATAGCCATAAACTAGCTCAACATTGGAAAGTTTATGCAGTTGAACCATCGGGAGATACTATTCCATTAATCAACATAAGAGAATGGGATTTTAATTGGCAAGGTGCTTATCAGTTTCAACAATTAATAAAACTTACTGCTGGTACTGTAATACATGCATTCTGTGAGTACGATAACACAACAAACAATATTTATAACCCAAATAATCCTCCACAATTTGTAACATGGGGCGAAGGCACTGCAGATGAAATGTTCTATTTGCCTATTTCATTTCTATTGTACCAACCAGGTGATGAAAACATTGTATTTGATGACAATTCGGTAAATGTTCCAACAATTTACCAGACAACCGATAAATTATACCCAATAAATCCAACACCATCTGGAGATAACATTCGCTTTGGTTTTACTATTGGAAATTCAGGGAATGTGAGTTTAAAAATTTATAGTTTAGATGGTAAATTGGTAAAACAAATTGAAAACAATAGCTACCATTTGACCGGCTATCATGTAAAAGATTTAAACGTTTCTGATTTAACTTCAGGTGTATATTTCCTTGAAATGTTAAAAGGAAATAGCAGACAAACCGAGAAAATAGTTATTGCAAGATAAATAAGTTAGTTCACAAAATTTAAAATGTGTTGTTGATACAAAAAAGTATTGGCAACACATTTTTTATTAATTTTACCCGCTGATAATTAATTACTTACAATATATTCAACATTTATTTTTACACCTTGTAAACCTTCTTTAAAATCACCTCGTGTTTAGCATTAGAAATCTTTAATAATTCAAATCTTTAAAAAACCTCACACTTATGAAAAAATTACTTACGCTCGCCATTGGCTTTATTTTGGCAAACACTGCTTTAAACGCGCAAACCTGCAATTTTGAATATTTGCAAGATCCTACCTCAGGAACTTATTATTTTACAGCACCTTCTTTTTCAGATACCGTAAATATTCAGTATTTCTGGTCTTTTGAAAATGGAACAGCATACGGTTATGGACTTTATGTTACTCATAATTATTCTCAATCTATGATTGATGTAGTTACTTTAAATGTTTACAATAATGATTCTACTTTAATATGTTCAAGTTCTCAAACTATTCAGGTTGAAGTAGATACTATTCCTTCAAGTACTTGTCCGATATATTATGAGTATAATTCAGCTGATTATAATACGATTACTTTTTCCGTACCGGGTTCAAACTATCCTCCTACTTGGAATTTTGGAGATAGCACAGTTACCAGTGGATTTCAGGTTTCTCATACATTTCCAGGCCCAGGAAATTATTTGGTTTGTATGAATATAACTGGAGGAGGCTTTGTTTGTGATAATTGTGTAAATGTTACTGTTTTTGGAGATACAATCTTAAATCCAGTTGATTGCAACTCTAGTTTTTTTGTTGCAACATCAGCTTTGGTTGGGTACTTTATTCCAGAAGGTTATAGTAATAATGATTCATATTCATGGACATTTGGTGATGGTTCTTCTTCAACAGAGATGTATCCTTACCATACTTACAATGCAGCTGGAGTTTATGATGTTTGTTTAACTGTAACTAATGAAAACTGTTTCGAAAATTTATGTCAACAAGTAATTATTCCTGAATCTAATGTTATTCCTGGTGATAGCTCTTGTAATGCTTATTATATAGTTAGTCAGGAAAATCCATTTGAAGTTTCTGTTGTAAACATAACTTCAGGTAACGATTTAACCTTCAATTGGACTATCTCATCAGGATTAATTACGATATCAGCTACAGGTGCTTATCCTGAAATGAATATTGAAAGTACTGGAAGCTTTCTTTTATGCTTAACTGTTTCTAATGCTAATGGTTGTTCATCTATTTACTGTGACTCAATTGTTGTTGGAGAAAATGGAGTGATAGGCGGAAAAGTTAGTGCAGCTGGTTTTGTAATTAATGTGGTAAGCCCACAAGAAATAACAGGATTTGAGGCTTTAGGAATTAATCAAAATGTAAATGCTACCTTCAATACTTACCCAAATCCATTTACTGATGTTCTTACTATTTCTGCTGAAGGAGCTAACATAAGAAGCTTTGAAATCTTTTCTGTAGATGGCAAAAAAGTAATGCAAGGTGCTGTTAACGGAAATGTTGAAACAGTAAATACATCAACATTGAATAAAGGAATCTACATGCTCGGTTTGATTGATAGCAATGGAGCACGTACAGTAAAGAAAGTTGTTAAAAATTAATTAGTTGTTTGTTGAGTTTGAGCGCTCCGTTTTTTGCGGAGCGCTTTTTTAAGTAAAATGGAAAACCCACCACTAAAGCTTTTAAAGCAATGTATAGGTAATGACCGAAAGGCTCATTACACTTTGTATGAGTGGTGTTTTAACGATTTAATTTCCATTTGCAGAAGGTATTATAAAAATGATGATGAATTGAAATCGGCTGTGAATATGAGCTTTTTAAAAATAATTCAATCTTTAGATACCATTATTCAAAAGTATGATGGACTTGTCTTTTATCACTGGATGAAAAGAGTAACGATAAATCAGGTGATAGATGAGTTTAGAAAAAATAAGAAATACAAAGAAGTAATTGATTTAAAAGAAGAAAATGAAATTTTACGCAACAATGTTGGCTATACCGACGATAGTTTTGATTGGAAAGAAAACGTTGCTGCCATACAATTAGCCATAGACAGTTTGCCTGCTATGAGCAAAGCTGTTTTTAATTTGTATGTAATTGATGGGTATAAACACGAAGAAATTGGAGTATTGCTAAACATTACAGCAAACACTTCTAAAGTACATTATTTCAGGGCGAGGAACAAGCTGCAGTTGATGTTAAGAAATGAAAAAAGTATTTTGTAATGAACAAGAACGAAAAATATAATATAGAAGATTTTTGGCCTGATGCAGAAAAAATGCTCGACCAGCACTTTCAATCTAAGAAAGGATTTGGATTCAAAACCTTATTAATTTCACTATTGGTTTTAATGGTGAGTGCAGTATCTGCTTGGTATTTTTTATCGAGTGCTTCAAGTGAATTGAACACTTTAGCTGTTGGTACAAAAACTAAAATGGAAGTTAATGAAAGTTCTTCTAAAACAAATACGAATTTAACATCCAACACAGTAAATCAATCTGCAAAGCCTAATAACACTGCAGAAGAAACAACAAGTAACTCTTTACCGAAATCAATTGAAAATATCGAATCGAAATCAACCGAAAATATTGAAACGAAATCGGTTTTCAATTCAAATAATACTACACAACAAAAACAAGCTAAAACTAATGAAACAGGAGCTTCCCAAACTTCTGACTTATCGAAAAATACTAATGCTACAGGGAGTTTAAACAATGTTAACAAAACAAAAACCATCACACCTTTTTTAAATGAAGTTGGTTCATCGGCTTCTACCATCACAGCCGATGAATCTTCATCTAAGGAGGGAAATCTCAAAACAACATTCCCAAAAAGCAGTAAAACAAAAACAAATAAAAAGGAAAGTAATATCGAAAGCAGCGCAATAGCGGTAAATGCCATAAATGAAAACAAAGTAGTTGTTAAAGCCGAATCTAAAGATGAAAATACAGGTTTAAACAGAGAAGCAAAGAATGAAAATTACACGTCTTCAAAGAAAACTACTGTAACAAACAAGCAAGTTCCAATTACTGGAGCTTCCCAAGAATCAATTTTAATCAATGAAACTGTATGGCTTTCGCCTTTAAAACCAAATTTATCCAAAGATTACAAAATACCATTCACAGCTCAGCCAATTGCATTGGAACAAGATTTTGCATTCTTGACAAAAACTAATAGAAAACCTATCATCAGTTATCAAATTGGTGCTGGACTGTTTAATGTTTCAAAAACATTGAGCGCTAGCACAAATCAAGATTATATTGAGAGAAGAAATGTGGAAGAAAAAGCTACAAACTATGCTTCTTGGATGTTAGGAACTAAAGTTCAATACCAGCGTTTTGCTATTATCACAGGCGTTGAGCTCAATAAATATGGCGAAAAGGTAACTTACAGTAATTGGTTGTTAGGAAACACCAATAATGTTACAAATACATGGAATTACAGCGCTGACAGTGTTACTACTGTCTCTAATTATTACATTCAAGGAAATCAGTTTGACCAAACAAATACACAAGTAACTACTGATAGCACATTGGTTTCTGATACAACCACTGTTTATGGACAGAAAAACGCTGATGTAAGCGGAATCAATAGCAAAACCATGATTTCTTATATTGAAATTCCTTTGGTTATTGAATATGAAGCCATTAAAACTAAGCGCTTTTCAGCAGCTATAAGAACGGGAGTTTCTGTAGGATTTATCAGTCAAAAAAGAGGATTTTACCTCGATAAAACGCAAGAAGAATTTAGAGATTTAAATAACCTAGCTACTTTCCGTTCAACTGTTTGGAACGCCAGAATTGGTGCCGATTTCAGTTATTTTATTGTGCCTAAAACTAGCATTTTTATAAGACCTGAATACAGAACCAATTTGCAATCAATATTTAAAACCGAAGCGGGTATTCAACAAAAATACCGCGCATTCGGTGTGATGATTGGGTTGAGTAAGCGTTTCTAGAATTATTGCACTACAATTTTGTGCATGGTTTTACTTCCTGCATTTTCAACTGAAATCGAGTAGATTCCTTTTGTAAGTGAAGTCGTGGAAATTGCATTTTGACTTGCAGTAATTGTCTCTGCTAAAACCAATTGACCCATTTGGTTATATACATTTACCTTCGAAGGAGATAATTCTTTTGAATGGATGTAAAGCAATCCTGAAGTTGGATTTGGGTATACTTGAACCTGGTTTTTATCGGTGTTTAACAAATTAAATCCTGTGCTCGTGCTCAAAGCGACATCATCTATTACTAAACGTGTTCCTAAAGATGCGGTTCTAATATCAGGAACTGTTGTATAGAAAGTACTAAACTTTATCAATACAAAAGCTGCATCAATATCTAAACTAAAATCAATTACATCTGCTTGATAAGTATAAGTTGATTGAAGCGCAGTTAAGATAGTAGTTGAGCGACCAATTTCTTCCATTAAGCTGTCATAAACAATAACTTCTGCAAGGCCTGAATCGCCGTTTACAGGATAATATTGGTAGTAAAAACTAAATTCTCTTGGTTGTTGAGAAACAGGAATGGTTTCAAATGAGCCCCAAGCAGTATAAACGCTGTCTAGATCTGCGATAATTGCTCCAGCAGTTCCTCGTTGAGTTGTATAGTTATATGAATTCCGCATTTCAATTGCATATTCTCCTGAGTGCGCATCTTGAGTTGGAAAATAATAGTGAAAGTCAAGATAAATAGAATCTTGTGTTTGTTGACCTAAAGTATCAATTGAAACAGAAAATATATAAACGTTTCCCCAATTTCTAATTGTACCATCTGTATTAAATTGATCGAAACTTGGATTGGGAACGTTAACTTGTGCGCTAATTTTTAGCAACAAAATGCTGCATAGAATTGTAAAATAGAAAGTCTTTTTCATGATGGTTTATTTTAAAAGTTAAAAAACATTTGTTGTTTGTTCAGTTTTAATTTGATGCACAAAAGTCTTTCATTTTTTTTGATATGCAGTAAGATTAAGGTGTACAAGAGGTGAACATGCAAAGAAATAAAGTATGCGAAAGGTATACAAAACCAATTTAAGGTCGGTTAAATCAAAAAATGCGAGTCAATTTATAAAATCAACTCGCATTTTTAAAAGTGATATTTGAAAATTAGTTTATTTCAATTTTGCATCTAAAGTAATTTCTATTGCAGCTAGTGCATTGCTTACAGGGCAACCTACTTTCGCATTGTTTGCAAGTTCCAGGAACTTCTCTTCAGTAATTTCAGGAACTTCTCCTTCGCAAACCAAATTGATAGACATTATTTTAAAACCACTTCCTGTATTTTCTAGTTTTAGCTGTGCTTCTGTATTTAATTGAGTTGGAGGAAATCCATTATTGGTTAATTGAAAACTAAGTGCCATTGTAAAACAACCAGCATGAGCTGCCGCAATTAGTTCTTCGGGATTTGTTCCTGCTTTGCCATCTTCGCTCACAAAACGAGCTGAAAATGAATAAGGAGTTTGGTTTAACACTCCACTTGTAGACGATAAGGTTCCACTACCCTCTTTTCCTGTTCCGTTCCAAACGGCATTTGATTTTCTTAACATGTTACTTGTTTAATTTATAGTTGCAAATTAACAACACATTTGTGAGGATAGTTTACCGTTCTTGTTAAATTATCTCACTTTTATCGATACCAGCTTGTTTTAAAATGGCGAGAAAAGTTCCTTTTTTCATATCCTTATCACTATGAATTTTAATTGTTATTTTCATAGATGTATAAATTGTTGGACTCAAAACTTCTTAGAATGCTGCATTTGGCTTGTTTCGGCTTTACTAAAAGTGTTTTAATAAGCTGATATTGTAATACATTATGTATAAATTACGTTTTATAAATGTGCCGCCAGTTCGACAGTGTAAAGAATAACAAAATGGTAAAGTTAATTTTATGAAAAAGTAAGAAATTTAAGATAACATTGCTAAAAATTTAAACCATGAAAAAAATTACCTTCTTTTTATTTATATTATTAGGCTCATTAGTTTCTAAGGCGCAAGGCCCAGCTGCTGAGCAACTAAACTTTGCCATTGAAGAATCAGAAACAGGAAAGTTGTATGTGAAAGAAAGCAGAAAAGCTTCCAATCAACTTGTAAAACAACTTACAGTTACTTTGAATCCTAACCCAACTCAGTTTTTTAATAATCTTATGCTTAATCAAAATTCTTTGATTGATAATGCTGATAATATACAATACTTTGTTGAAAATGGATGGAACTATTCAGGACAAGGTTTCAATAAGCAACCAATAATCACTCAAGCCAATTTGATTTATAATTTGGTTGATGAAGTGAATCTGCTTGGCCAACAAATTGTAACTGCTGTGCAAGCTAATAATACAACAACAGCTTTAAATCTCATTGCGGTTTTAAACACGAAGTTGCAAAACGAAACACAAACTTTTAACCGAATAATTACACGTACAAAAAATGCAATTTCGTTAGTTAGGACTTATCAAGTTTACGTTAGAACCGTAGATTCAAATGGTAATGAAGTTCCTCCATCTGATTTATTCGGATTTTATGCTATCAATAATGCTAATGGAGAAGCATTTTATCCTGATAACCAAGAAGGAACGTGCTTTACAGGGCTATCTTCTGGAACTTATACATTTGGAGCATTTAATGGATATTTTAGTGGAGCTAGCTCAAACACAATAACATTGTCTGAAAGTTTATTAAATGCAGATGGAATTATTGTAGTTGATTTAGTTTATTGGTCAGAATAATTATTAAATTCTAAGAGCCCTGATATTCATTTTTTGGATAGCAGGGCTTTTGTTTTTAGGTTAATAGATTAAAAGGAATTGTAAAATTGAATGCTTGCATATGCAATTCAAATGCTTCGGATGGAGTGGAAAGCCAAGCCCCGAAAGCTTTCCTTGGAGGACTTGCAACGAACACTGCTTTGCTCCGATTGCTATCAGGGGCAGAGGGACAGGCCCTACAACTTCAAGATAAATTCAGTTAGGTTATCTTCGGTATTTAAATGGAATTTCTTGCGTAACCTGTAACGAGCTGTTTTTACACTATCGGGTGAAATGTTTAAAATTCCTGCCATTTCTTTGATATACATGTTGAGTTTTATTAATGCACATAACTTTAAATCGTTTGGGCTGATTTCAAGATATACTTCTTTGATTTTTTTATAGAAATTCTTGTTGATGCTTTCGAAATGGACATTAAAATCCGACCATTCTTTGTCCTGGTTTTGGCTCTTGTGAATGATTTTATCAATTACAACATCATCTTTTTTCTCGGTATTTTTTAATTCGGCATTTAATTGCTGAAGCAACTCATTTTTTTGCAGCATTTGAATCACTAATGCGCTGATTTTACTTTCTTTAAAATCTATTTCGTTTTGCAATTTCGTTTCTTCCAGCTTTCTTTGATCAGCTAGTGCAGTGAGGAGTTTTTCTTTGGTGGTGATGAGTTGTTTATTTCTTGCATTGATTTTTCGGAGGAATAAAATAATGCTGATTGCAATAATTAAAATAGACAAAATACCTACGCCTAGGAGAATGTTGGTGAGTTTTGCAATGTCTTTTTCTTGCTGTACAATTTTTAATTGACGGTCTTTTTCGGAGACTTCAAACTGAATTTCTAAGCGCTTTACGGTTTCTTCTTTGTCGCGAGAGAATAGGGTGTCTCGAATGGTTTTTAATTGTTCCTGAATGGATAAGGCTTCACTGTATTTATTTGCTTTTTTCAGAAACAAGTATTCTTCTTCCATTACCCTAATTAAGAAAGATTTATCTCTTAATTCTGTGCCAATAGATTTTGCGTTTGCAAGGGCTTTTTCTATTTCCTGAATGGGAGCATTAAAACACTTGTACCATTTAATGTAAGAGAGCTGCACCAAAACTTGCGCTTGTTTGTTTTGGGAATTAGCTGCTATTTCTTGTGCTTTGGTTAAATGAAACAAACTTTCGGTTTTGTTGCCTTTTTCGGTTTCCAAATCGGCAACTTTTATATAAGAGCTGGGCAAATACGCTATTTGATTGGTCTCCAGATTTGCAGCAAGCGATTTTCTGTAGAAGTATTCCACTGAATCTGATTTCCCGAGTTTTTTATAAGCAGTTCCCAAGGAATTATAGATTAATCCAATAGTTCCAGTGGTGTCTTTTTGGGAATCGAATCCCAAAAGAGCTTGTTTACTTAGCGAAATAACTTTCAAAAAGTTGCCTTGACGACCATAAATGGTACTTATGAGTTGTAAGCAGCGACTGCGGCCAACTAAAGCTTCTTTGGGCTGCGTTTTTTCGAGGAGCGCAAATTCCTTCATTGCCTCATCAGCATAACGAAAGCCTTGCGAGTAACTTACTCCATGCGCGCTTATTCCAAGGTATAAAAGTGCATTGCCAATGTCTTTATGATTTTCTTCATTTCTGGCAATTTCTAAGGCTTTGCTAAAATTGAGAATGGCGGTTTCATCATTATCTTGAATCAAAGCAGCCCAGCCAATTTTTAAATATGCATCTGCCCCACCCGCAAAAACATTGGAGCTTAATGAATAATTTAAAAATAGAATGAGTAGAAATAAACGCATTGCGATAATATCTGCAAACAACGTTAAAATGCCATTAACCTACAATACAATTTAATTGAATCCTTACTAAGTCAAGTAAAATTGCTGGTGCATTTTAGGAATTTCTACTTCTGCAAATCCTTTGTGAATGAGTTTATTTTTGAAGTTTTGCTGCACTTCGGGCTCTCCATGCACCAGAAACAACTGTTTTACTAAATCAGGATTTTGGCAAGCTATAAACTGGCATAAATCGTCGTAATCGCCATGGGCACTCATGCTGCGAAGCACTTGTACTTCCGCATTCACAATAAATGGGTCACCAAAAAGTGTAACTTCTTTTTCGCCACGCATTAGTTTTCCCCCTAATGAACGAGGTTCGCAATATCCAACAATGAGAATGGTATTTTTTGCATCAGAAATTACGTTTTTAATATGATGTTTCACCCTACCTGCATCCGCCATACCGGAGGCAGAAATAATGACACAAGGCTCTTTGCGGGCATTCAAAATTTTAGAATCTTCTAAGTCAGTAATGTACTGCAGGCGCTTGAAATCGAATGGTTCAGGATCTTTAGTGCGAAACTGTTGAAACTTTTTATTCAATTCATTCATGTGATCTTTTATAATCATGGTTGCTTCTACAGATAATGGAGAATCTACAAAGAAGTCTAAATCGGGCAGTTTCTTTTCAATTTCGAGTCTATTTAAGGTATACACAATTTCCTGGGTTCTGCCCACGCTAAATGAAGGAATGATGAGTTTGCCTTTTTTACGAATACAGGTATCAATGATGGCATCAAGTAATTTATTTTCAGTTATATGAATGTCTTCGTGCAAGGAATCGCCATATGTGGACTCGAGAATAAGATAATCGGCTTGAGTAAAATTCTCTGGAGAGCGTAATAGTTCATCGTTATAACGTCCAACATCGCCACTAAATGTGAGCTGAGTTTGTTTACCTTTTTCTTTAATTTTTAAATGAACTGCAGCGCTACCTAAAATGTGACCCACATCAGTATAATGGAATGTAACTGCATCGGTTAACTCTTTTTGTTCGTGGTAACTTACTTCTTCAAAATGCTCCAGGGCTTTGTGCGCATCTTTAATGGTATATAAAGGGGAAATTGGCTTCTCTCCTTGCCTAGCCCTTTTCTTATTTACATAAAAGGCATCTTGTTCTTGTATGTGGGCAGAATCGAGCAATAAGATTCTGGCCAAGTCTAAGGTTCCCGGAGTGCAATAAACCTTACCTGTATAGCCATCTTTTATCAATTTTGGAATTAAACCACAGTGGTCAATATGCGCATGCGATAATATCAAGTAATCAACCTGCGAAGGAACAAAACCCCAGTTTAAGTTTAATTCGGCAGCTTCCTTTGGATTGCCCTGAAACATGCCACAGTCGAGTAGAATTTTTGTGCCATCATTTAATTCGAGCAAGTGCTTGCTGCCAGTAACCATTTGAGCTGCGCCGTGGAAGGAAATTTTCATAAAAGGATTTTTATCAGAGCAATGTACGCAATAGTTGCTGCGAATGGAATGATTAAAATCAAGTTTAATTGAAACGCTTGATTTATTATCTTAAGTTGATTGATTGTTGATGTGGTTGCTATGAAGCTCAAAATGTACATTTTTTATTAAAATCATTTTAGTAGTTTTGAAAAACATAAGTTTCTTTGATATTTTACTTATAGAAATGCCGTTTGTTCACCCAAACAAAAAATTAAGTGTTGACTGTAAAATGATTAATATTAAATTTCAAATAACCAATTAAACATGTACAACTTCTCCTACTTCAAAGAAAAAGACAAGCAAACCATTTTAGATTTTATAGAAGAAAATCCATTTGCATTTATTACAGGTAGTTTTTTATATGGTAAGCAGGTTGCATCGCAGATACCAGTTTTACTTGAAGAGCGAGCTGGAGAATTGTTTTTACAAGGACATATCATGCGAAACACTGACCACCACAAAGCTTTTGTTGAAAATCCGAATGCATTGCTTGTATTTACAGGGCCAAGTTGTTATGTAAGTGCTTCTTGGTATAGTAATCCCCAAATTGGTTCAACCTGGAATTATATGAGTGTACATGTTGCTGGTCATGTAAATTTTATGACCAACGATGAGCTAAAAGCATTTATGCGAAAATTGACTTTAAAATTTGAAAAAGGCAACACACAATCGTTAACATTCTACGACAATCTTCCTAACCAATTCTTAGACAAGATGATGCCTGCAATTGTTGGCTTTGAGATTAAAGCAGATAAAATAGAAAACGTATTTAAACTCAGCCAAAATAGAGACGAAAAAAGTTACAACAATATTATTTCTATTTTGGATGAACAAGGCGGAAATAGTGCATTGATAGCCTTAGAAATGAAAAAAAGAAAAGCAGCATTATTTCCAACTGGTGTTGATTGGGATGCTTCAAAATTTGACTCTTAACTTTTTAAATGTTTGTTACAACACAATGCAATGGAAATAAAGAAACTAAATAAAAACGAAATTTTAGATTTCAGAAATTTAATTGAAATTTTTAAGGATGTTTTTGAAAATAAAGAGCAAATACCTGATAATGAGCATTTATATAACTTACTATCCAACACAGACTTTATGGTATTTGTTGTAAAGTTAAACGAGAAAGTAGTTGGAGGCTTAACTATCTATGTTCTAAATAGATATTACAGTATAAAACCAATTGCATATGTTTATGATGTTGGTATTTCTCCAAAATATCAAGGAAAGGGTTTAGGCAAAGCTTTAATTACTAAAGTACTGAATTTTTGTAAAGAGAATAACTTCGAAGACGCTTATGTGGAAGCAGAAAGCGATGACATTGACGCTGTTAGTTTTTACAGAAAAACAAAATTTAGCAATGAAATGAATGCGACACATTTCACTTACTCATTTATTGATGAAAATTAAGGCAGTGAAAAACCAAACAATAATAAATAACAATCTTTTAAAATAATTTTTAAAAATTTAAAAAGCACCTAAAATCATCCGATTTCAGACTATTAAACAAGGTTTTAGAAGTAGACTTAATTAACTTCTAATAAACACACTAAAAATAAATTTGCAAACAGCCATGTTTTCGAGGCTGTTCTTAAGAAATTTTGGTTCTATTTCACTTAGTTAACCGCTCACATTTATCAATATTTGAAGAAAAAGTAGGAATCATGTAATGCAATTGAAATATTGTGTAAAAGAAACCTTCACAACAAACCGCACCTTTGTATCACTCAAATTCACACAAATAATCCTTTTTAAATGTACAAAAATCAAAAAGACAATCGGATTCAAGAAAGTGATAAAATGTCAAATGAAAAAACAAATGAGGATTATAACAATCAAAAACCTAATCCCCGAGACCCAAATCAGAAGAATCAAAACAACGAAGAAGAAATGAAAAAGGCGATTAAAAATAACAAAAATAAAACTGCTGTATCTTCCAATTACCCAAGTAATTCAAATGGCATGACGAAAACAATTAAACAATTTAAATTTAAAAAATCATGAAGACAGGAAAAGCAGTTTTAGGAGTGATGGTAGGTCTTGTGTCAGGTGTATTATTTGGAATTTTATTTGCACCAGAAAAAGGCCCAACAAAACGAAAACAGACAATAGACAAAGACGATGATTTTGAGGATGAACTAAAATCAATTTCTAACAAATTCATTGATACTGTCAAAGATAAAATTGAAACTGCAAAAAATGAAGCAGAAGACTTGGTTTCAAAAGGAAAAGAAAAATATGATGATATAAAATATACAGCTCCAATTTAAAATAAAAAAAAGAATTTCATAATAATAAAAAATACTTATTTAGTAAGTCACAAGAACAAAACTATCAATATGAATAATATTTTTAAGGGACTAATTGCAGGTTATGGAGCACAGAAATTAGGCGGTGGATGTCTTGGCACTGTAGTAGTTTTTGTTGTTATCTGGATGCTCTTAGGACAATGTAATTAAGAGTTGCAATAGCAAAAAAATCTATTTTTTAAATGGCAGGTCAAAACATTAAACAGCAATATATTTCTAATAAAGACGAAAAACCAAATACGAAGCAGTAAGATGGACCCCATTATTAGACAAGAACAATATTAGTATTATTATTTGTTTTAAAATAGGGGGTCTGGGGGAGTTGATAACTTGTTAATTGATGTT
>Ga0247843_1001573_pt1 | contig 45550 bp, 47 predicted proteins | sample LaCruzMarch2017__FD_192420 | JGI IMG/M metagenome (GOLD analysis project Ga0247843, IMG submission 192420) | Freshwater microbial communities from meromictic Lake La Cruz, Castile-La Mancha, Spain - LaCruzMarch2017_8m | ecosystem: Environmental > Aquatic > Freshwater > Lake | place: Spain...
ACCGTCATCACCGGCCACCCCACGCACCGATGCCCCGCAAACGGCGTCCAGCCGCACGGGCTCACGATCCAGCTTTCCTCGATCGTCCGCGCCCGCTTCATATCCACCACCGTGAAATCGGCATCATACCCCGCCGCCAGCCTGCCCTTCCCCACCAGCCCAAACACCCGCGCCGGCCCCGCCGCCATCAGATCCACCAGGCGCGCCAGCGAAAGCCGCCCGGCGCTCACATGGTCCAGCATCAGCGGCACCAGAGTCTGCACCCCGGTCAGCCCCGCCGCGCACTCCGGCCAGGGGCGTTCCTTGGCGGCGCGGCTGTGCGGCGCATGGTCGCTGCCCACCGTGTCCACCCGCCCATCCGCCACCGCCGCCCAGGCGGCTTCCAGATGCCGCCGGTCGCGGATCGGCGGGTTCATCACCGCATAGCCGCCCAGCCGGTCATAGGCCTCATCCGTCTGCGTCAGATGGTTCAGCAGCACCTCCACCGTGCAGATGTCCCGATAGTCGCGCAGATAGTCCAGCTCCTCGGCGGTGGAGACGTGCAGGATATGCGCCGGCCGCCCGGTCTTGCGGGCCAGCGCCATCAGCCGCCGCGTGCCGAGGGCGGCGCATTCCACATCGCGCCACTCGGCATGCAGCCGGTGCGGCATGCCGGCGGCGTAGGCGCCGCGGCGCGCCTGCAACCGGTCCTCATCCTCGCTGTGATAGGCGATGCGCCGGCGGCCGCTGCGCATCACCCGCTCCAGGCTTTCATCGTCGGCCACCAGCAAATCGCCCGTGGAGCTGCCGGCAAACACCTTTACGCCGCAGACGCCGGCTTCCAGCTCCAGCGCGCCCAGTTCGGGAATGTTGGATTTCGCGGCGCCGACATACATGCCCATGTCGCACCAGGCTTGGCCGGCAATGTGCCCGCGCTTCCAGGAAATGGCCGCCTGCGTGGTGATCGAGGGCGCGGTGTTCGGCATGTCGAACACCGCGGTCAGGCCGCCCAGGATGGCGGCGCGGGTGCCGGTGGCGATCGTCTCCACCGCCGCATCGCCGGGCTCGCGCAGATGCACATGGCTGTCGATCAGCCCGGGCAGCACATGCAGGTGCGCCACATCGATCTCCTCGGCCGCATGCGCCAGCCGCAGATCGCCGATGGCGGCGATGCGCCCGCCGCGCACGCCCACATCCGCCCGGGTCTCACCCCAGGGCAGCACCAGCGTGCCGCCGCGCAGCACCAGGTCGAAGGAAGCGGTCATGGCATGTGTCTCCGGACGCCCCCCTGCGGTAGCGGATGCAGGGCCGCCTTGCCAAGCGCCGGGCAGCATGGCTTGTGGCCGCGTGCCCGTGCCGTTCCGCCTTTCCCCGGCCTTTCCGATCGCCGTCGCGCTGGCGCTGGCGCCGACGCTGGCCGTGCTGCAATTCCGCGGAATCGCGGCGCTGACGGCGATCTGCTTCGCGGCCGCGGTGCTGCTGGCGCGCCGGGCAGAGGGGCGCTGGCCCTGGCCGCCGCCCGGCGCGGCGCTGGCGGCGGCGCTGGCGCTGGGTGGGATCGTTCTGGCCTCGACGCTGTGGGCGGCCGATCCGGGGCGGGCGGCCTTCACCGGCCTGCGCTTCGCGGGCTTCGTGGCGCTGGGCGCGGCGGCGGCGGCGGCGATGCGCGGCGTCGAGCCGCCGCATCTGGCGCATCTCCGCACGGCGCTGCTGGCGGGGTTGGCCTTGGGCATCGCCCTGGCCGCCGCCGACCATCTGAGCGGCAATCTGGTGCGCGCCACGGTGCGCGGCCTGCGGGAAGCCCCGCCCCACCTCTATTTCGGGCTGAAGCCGGCGGTTTCGGTCATCGCCGTGCTGCTGCCGCTGGCGGTGGGCATGCCGGGGCTGCGGCCGGCGCTGCGCGGCGCCTTCGCCGTGGCGGGCCTTGGCACCGCGCTGCTGCTGCCGGCGGAATCCGCCAAGATCGCGGCGGTGCTCGGGCTGATGCTGCTGCTGGTGGCGCCGCTGGCGGGTGCCTGGCTCGGGCGGCTGATCGGCGCGGGGCTGGCCATTGGCATCCTGGCCACGCCGCTGATCCTGGGCGCCATCCTGCCCCGCCTGCCGGCGCTGGAGGGCATCCCGCCCTCGGCCGCGCATCGGGTGCTGATCTGGGATTTCGTCGGGGAGCGCATTGCCGAGCGCCCGCTGCTCGGCTGGGGTGGCGAGGGCAGCCGGACCGTGCCCGGCGGCCGCGACACCTTCGATGCCGCGCAACTGGCGCGCTACGGCCTCTCGCTGACCAGTTGGCAGAATTTCTTCGACCGGCCGGCGGCGCAGCGCCTGCCGCTGCACACGCATAACGCGCCCTTGCAGATCTGGCTGGAACTGGGAGCACTCGGCGCCCTGGCCGCTGCGGCGCTGGCGCTGGCGATGGGCGCGCTGGCGGCGCGGGCGGGCGGCGCGGCCATGGCCTGCCTCGGCGCCACGCTGATGGTGGGCATGCTCAGCTACGGCGTCTGGCAGGAATGGTGGATCGGGCTTCAGCTGCTGCTGGTGGTGGCCGTGGCCGCGCTGGGGGCGCCCAGCAGGGCCAGGTAGCGCGGCAGCGCAGCCTCCCACAGGCAGTCCCGCCGCACCCGCGCCGCCGCTGCGGCGCCCATCGCGCGCAGCCGCGGCAGGTCTGACAGCAGGGTGGCCAGGCCCGCTGCGACGGCGGCCGGGTCGGCGGCATCGACCAGCAGGCCGGTCCCGCCCGCCTGCACCGCATCGGCCGCGCCGCCTTCGGCCCCCGCCAGCGCCGGCAGCCCATGCCAGGCCGCTTCCAGATAGACGATCCCGAACCCCTCCACCGAGGCGCCTTCGCGTCGCGTCGGCATGGCGAACAGGGTGGCGGTCTGGAAAAGCGCGGCCTTCATCCCCTCGGTCACCCGCCCGGCGAAGCGCACCCGCGCGGCGACGCCCAGCTGGTCGGCCAGCGACGCCAGCCGGGGCCGGTCCGGCCCATCGCCGGCGACGATCAGACCAATCCCGGGATGCGCCGGCAGCAGCGCGGGCAGCGCCGCGATCACCCGGTCGATGCCCTTGCGCGGCTCCAGCCGCGACAGGCTGAGCAGATGCGGCCCCGGGCCCGGGGCCAGGGCGGCGGCGGCGGCCAGATCCGCGGGGCGGGGCGCGGGCTGCGGCGCGATCGGCGGGTTCACCACGCGAATGCGCGCGGCATCCACATGCCGGGCCGCCAGCCCGGCCGTGAAGGTGGAACTCGCCACCACCCAGCGCGCCCGGCCCAAAGCCGCCGCGATGCGCGCGGCCTTGGCGGGCGAGGCGTCGGGCGGGAACTCCATGCCATGCGCCAGCACCAGCACGGGCCCCGCGAAGGCCGGCAGCGCGCCGACGCTTTTCCAGCTGTCGCAGATCACGCCGCCCCGCAGCGCCGCCCGGGCCGCCACAAACTTGGTCCACCGCCGCCAGGGGCGGGGGCCGCCGAAGCGGCGCAGCGCCACGCCGGGCAGGGTGGCCTCCGGCAGGTTGGTGCGGTTGCGGTCGGCCAGCACCGTCACCGCATGCCCGGCTGCGGCCAGCGCGCCCGCCAGCCCGCCCATCAGCGCCTGCATCCCGCCCGGCTCGGGCGGGTAGGTCTGGGTCAGGATCAGCAGCGGGGCCGCTGTCACGCCAGCAGCGCGGTCGCCGCCGCGATCACGCGCTCGGTCGGGATGGCATCCATCTCCACCGTGAAGGGCTCGCCCGGCGCCTGAAGCGCCGCCACGCGCCGCCCCCGCGGGCCGTATTCGCGCGAGTCCGACTGCGCGAACAGGCCAAGCGTGGGCGCGCCGGCGGCTGCCGCCAGATGCATCAGCCCGGAATCATTGCCCAGATACAGCGCCGCCCGCCCCAGCACCGCCGCGGCCTCCGGCAGGCTCAGCCGCCCGACCAGATCGACCGCCCCCGGCAGCACCGCCAGCACCGGCGCCGCCATGGCGGCTTCCATGCTGCCCGGCCCGCCAATCACCGCGATCCGCGCGCCGGCCAGCGCCGCCCCTGGCGCGGTCAGCGCCTGCGCCACCGCGACGAAGCGCGCGGCCGGCCAGACCTTGCGCGCCCAATTGGCGGTCGGCCCCAGCACCAGCCAGGGGCCGCCGGGCAGCAGCGCCGAGGCCCGGGCGCGATCCTCGGCCGCCGTCCAGGCCACCGGCAGCGGCGCCGGATCCAGCGCCAGCAGCGCCGCCAGATGGTCCAGCCGATGCCCGGCGCGGCGCCCGCCCCGGCCCACGAAGCGCCGCCGCGCCGGCACCATCCAGGCCAGGGCCGAGGCGCGCAGATCCACCACCAGGTCCCAGCGCGTGAAGGCCACCTTCGCCCACAAATCCAGCCAGTGCAGGGAAAAGCGCCGCTTCGCCACCGGGATCACCCGCGTGAGCCCCGGCATGCGCGCAAAAACGCCCGCCGCCGCCGGCCCGCAGGCGACCGTCACCGCCAGCCCGGGATGGGTCCGCAGCAGATGATCCAGCAGCGCCGTGGACAGCACGGCGTCGCCGATCCGCGTCGAGGTCACGAACAGCAGGCGCACCTGCCGCCCATAGCATGCCCTTCTTGCCCCGATAGGCCGGCCGCCCCCATATCCGCCGCATGGATCTCGATTTCACCGATGCCGAGCTGCACCGCTACTCGCGCCACATCCTGCTGGCCGAGGTGGGTGCCATTGGCCAGGCGAAGCTGCGCGCCGCGCGCGTGCTGGTGGTGGGCGCTGGCGGTCTCGGCGCGCCGCTGGCGCTGTACCTGGCGGCGGCCGGCGTCGGCACCATCGGCATCGTCGATCACGACACGCTGGAACTGTCGAACCTGCAGCGGCAGATCATCCACAGCAGCGCGCGAATCGGCCGCAACAAGGCGGAAAGCGCCGCCGAGACGCTGGCCGGGCTGAACCCGCTGGTGCGCGTGGCGGTGCATGCGCAGCGCATGGATGCGGACGCCGCGCGCGCGCTGATCCCGGCCTATGACATTGTCTGCGACGGTACCGATAATTTCGCCACCCGCTTCCTGCTGGGCGATGCCTGCCACCTGCTCGGCCGCCCGCTGGTCAGCGCCGCCGTGCTGCGCTTCGAGGGCCAGCTTTCGGTGTTCCGCGGGCATGAGGGCCACCCCTGCCATCGCTGCCTGCACCCCGAGCCGCCGCCCCAGGGGCTGGTGCCGACCTGTTCCGAAGCCGGCGTGCTGGGCGCCGTCACCGGCGTGATGGGCACCTTGCAGGCGACCGAGGTGCTGAAGCTGATCCTCGGCATCGGCGAGACGCTGACCGGCCGGCTGCTGCTGTGGGATGCGCTGGATGCGCGCTTTCGCACGGTGAAGCTGAAGCGCGACCCGGCCTGCGCCCTGTGCGGGCCGGAACCCGCGATCACCGACCTCACCCTGCATGCCGGCCCGGCCTGCGCCCGGCCGTGAGCCGGCCGCTCGGCATCCTGCTGCGCGCCGGCGGGCATGACGCCGCCCACTACGCGCTGGTACTGGCCACCGGCGCGGCGGCGATCGGCCGGCCGGTGACCTTGTTCGCCACCAATGAGGGTTGCCACCTTCTGCTGGCCGCCGCGCCGCTGGAGGCCGACCCGCGGGAGGCGCTGCTGGCCGAACGCGGCGTCGCCGGCATCGCCATGCTGCTGCCCGCCGCCGAGGAGCTGGGCGTGGCGCTGATGGTCTGCGAGGCCGGGATGCGGGCCGAGGCGCTGGAGGGCGCCGCGCTGCGCCGCACCGTGACGCTGGCGGGGGTGGTCAGCTTTCTCCATGCGGTGGGTGAAGGCCAGTTCGTGAGCCTTTGATTCGCCGGCGCGACTCCGTGCTTGACCTGACCGGGCCGCAGGGGGGAGTTAGGGGAGTGATGCGCGCCCCTCGAACGCTCCTGCTCATGGTTCCGCTGCTCGCCCTGCCGCCGCTTGGCGCTTCGGCGCAAAGCACGCTGGCGCCGGCCGGCAGCCTGCCGCCCCCGCGCCCGGCTGCCGCGCCGCCCGCCGCCGCGCCGCAAGCCGCGGCGCCGGCAACCGTACCGCCCGCACCCCGCCCGGCAGCCCAGCCCAGCCCGGCCGCGCCGCCCCGGCCCGCCGCGTCAGCCCCCGCGCCACGCCCGGCAACCCAGGCCGCCCCGGCACCAAGGCCCGCGCCGCCAAGGCCGCCTGCCGCCGGGCAAGCGGCACCCACGGTTGGCCGGACCACACCGCCGACGAACAGGCGCCCCGCCGCCGCCGTCGCCGCGGGCGCTGCCGCGGGCGCTGCCGCCGGGGCCGCCGCCGCCGCGCCCGCCCCGCCAGCCGAGCCGCCGCCCTTGATCATCCCGCCGACCGGTCCCGTCACCGGCCTGGAGATGCCGCGCTTCGCCGTGCTGCGGTCCGATACGGTCAACATGCGCCAGGGGCCCGGCACATCCTGGCCCATCGAATGGACCTTTCAGCGCCGCGACCTGCCGGTGATGATCATCGGCGAATTCCAGCTGTGGCGCCGCATCCGCGACCCTGACGGGGCCGAGGGCTGGGTGCATTCGGCCACCCTGGTCGGCCGCCGCAACGCGCTGGTGAAGGGCGCCGATCGCGCCGAAATCCCGCTGCGCCAACGCCCGGAGGAAGGCGCGCCGCCCGCCGCGCTGCTTCGCCCCGGCGTGATCGCCCGCATCCGCAGCTGCGAGGCCGACAGCGCCTGGTGCCAGATCCAGGCCGGCCCGCATCGCGGCTGGCTCCAGCGCACCGAATTCTGGGGCGCGCTGGAGAAGGAAAAGGTCGAGTAGTCAGCGCGCCGCGAGGCGCCCATCGAGCCGCGGCTCGGCCAGGCCGCGTGCCATATGCGCGATCAGCGCATCTTCCAGCGGCGCGCCGGCATCGTAGAAGGCCAGGGCGCGGTCGCGCAGCATCACATAGGCGTCGCCGCCGTTGCGCAGGAAATTGTTGGTGACCAGCATGTAGGTGCGCGCCGGATCGACCGGGCCCGCCTGCGGGCCGGCAAGGATGTGGGCGGACAGCACGCGCTGCCCCGCCGGCGCGCCGGGCGCCCATTCCACCGCGATGCCGGCCAGCTGCGGGAAGCCGCCCTGGCCCGCGCGCGACAGGCCATGTTCCAGCGCCGCCAGCAGATCCCCGCCGCGCAAGCGCGCGGTGGCCAGCGTATTGCCGAAGGGCAGCACGGTCAGCACGTCGCCCAGGCTGACCTCGCCGGCCGGCAGGCCCGCGCGCAGGCCGCCGCCATTGGTCAGCGCCACCTCGGCGGTTGGTGTGGCGGCCAGCATGGCGTCCGCCACCAGATTGCCCAGCGCGCATTCGCCGGTGCGGCAGGTGGCATTGTCGAAGGCGCCGCCGGTGCGCCCGGCCGGGCGCCGGCGCAGCGCCTCCAGCGGGGCGGATTGTTCGGTGATGTAGGCGGCGGTGTCGGCATCCTCGCCCAGGTCGCCCGTCAGTTCACGCAGGCCCGCCCCATGGGTGATCACCAGGCCGCGCGCATCGAGGTCGAGGTCGAGCACGCCCGCATAGCGGCCAAGTGCCCCGGTCTGCACGATGCGCACCGCCCGGTCCGGCCCATCCACCACGCGGGTGGGCGTGACGGTGGTGTGCGAATGGCCGCCCACGATCACGTCGATGCCCGGCACCGCCCCGGCCATCGCCAGGTCGGCCGCGAAGCCGCGATGCGTCAGCGCGATGATGGTGGTGGCGCCGGCGGCACGCAGCGCGGCGATGGCGCGGGCAGCCGCCTCGGCCGCGTCGGTGAAGCGCAGGTTCGGCCCCGGGGAGGAGAGGCTCGGCGTTTCCTCGAGTGCCAGCCCGATCAGGCCGATCCGCGCGGTGCCCAGCGTGAGCAGCCGGTGCGGCACCACCCGCCCGGCCAGCGCCGGCTCGGCCGAGGCATCCAGGTTGGCCGCCAGCAGCGGCTGGCCGAGCGCATCGAGGAAGCGCGCCAGATTGGCCGGGCCGTGGTTGAATTCATGGTTGCCGGGCACCATCGCCTGCACGCCCCAGCGGCGCAGCACACCCGCTTCGGTCAGGCCGCGATATTGCTGGTAGAACAGCGTGCCCTGGAACTGGTCGCCGGCATCCAGCGACAGGGTGGCGCGGCCCTCGGCCGCGGCTTCGGCACGGGCGGCGGCGAAGGCGGCCACCAGGCGCGCGGACCCGCCCAGGCAGGGGCGCCCAGCGCGGCACATGCTGCCGGTGGTCTCGGCGCCTTCGTGGCGGCTGTGGAAATCGTTCACATGCAGCAGGCGGATGCGCGACGCGGCCTGCGCCCGGGCGGGGCGGAGCGCGGGCAGTGCGAGCAGGGCGCCAAGGGCGCGGCGGGACAGGTTCATGGTGGGGCCTCCAGCGGCCAGGATAGGCTGGGTCGCGCCGCCTGTCGCGGCTGTTCACGTGACGAAGCGATGATGTGGCCCGCCAAGGGCTTGCGGCGCCCCCCTGCAAGGCCGATCCTCGCCGCATTCGTGCCATGCGCACGCGGCAGCTTGGACGCCGGATGCAGGTCTATCTGCCCATTGCGGAAATGTCGGTCGATGCCCTGCTGCTGCTGGGCATGGGCTTTGGCGTGGGCTGGCTGTCCGGCCTGTTCGGCGTGGGCGGCGGCTTTCTGCTGACACCGCTGTTGATCCTGATCGGGATCCCCTCGACGGTCGCGGTCGGCTCGGGCGCCAACCAGACATTGGGCGCCAGCGTTTCCGGCCTGATCGCGCAATGGCGGCGCGGCAATGTCGATTTCCGCATGGGGGCGGTGCTGCTGGTGGGCGGCTTCGCCGGCAGCGTGCTGGGCGTGCAGCTCTTTGCCTGGCTGCGGCGCGCGGGCCAGGTCGATCTGGTGGTGGCGATCTTCTACGTGGTGGTGCTCGGCACCGTGGGCGCGCTGATGGTGCGCGAGAGTGTGGGCGCCATGCTGCGCCGCAGCCGCGCGCGGCCAGCCCGGCTGCATGAGCATCTCTGGGCGCATGGGCTGCCGCTCAAGATGCGCTTCCGCAAGAGCCGGCTCTACATCTCGGTCATCCCGCCGCTGCTGGTGGGCTTCCTGATCGGCCTGCTGTCGGCGGTGATGGGCGTGGGCGGCGGCTTCATGCTGGTACCCGCCATGATCTACCTGCTCGGCATGCCGACCGCGGTGGTGATCGGCACATCCTTGTTCCAGGTCGTTTTCGTCACCGCCAACGTCACCTTCCTGCAGGCGATCCAGGTGGGCAGCGTGGACATTGTGCTCACGCTGCTGCTGCTGGCCGGCGGCGTGGTGGGCGCGCAGTTCGGCGCGGCCATGGGCGGCAAGCTGCGCGGCGAGGAAACCCGCGCGCTGCTGGGTGCGCTGGTGCTGGCGGTGGCGCTGGCGCTGCTGTGGGACCTGCTGCGCGTGCCGACCGCGCTGTTCACCATCGGCCCCGTGCCATGAGGTGGCTGCTGCTGGCGCTGCTGCTGCTGGCCGCCCCCGCCCATTCGCAGCCGGCGCCGCCCTTGCTGGCGGCCGAGCTTTCGTCCAACCGGATCGAGGTGACCACCGCCTTCACCGGCGCCGAGATCCTGGTGTTCGGCGCAACCGACCGGCTGATCGGCGCCGGCGCCGACCAGCTGCTGGTGGTGGCGACCGGCCCCGAACAATCGCTGCTGGTGCGCGAGAAGGTCGAGGTGATGGGCCTCTGGCTGAACGGCCCCACGGCGCGCTTCAACCGGGTGCCCGGCTATTGGGCGATGGCCGGCACCAGCCCCGTGGCCACGCTGCTGGATGCGGCAGAGCGGGCGGAGAATCGCCTCGGCCTGGACCGGCTGCCGCTGGTGCAGCTGGGCGCCCGCGACGCACGCTTCCGCGAAGCGCTGGCCAAGCTGAAGCAGGCGCAGGGGCTGTGGGTGAATGAGGCGTCGCCGGTGCAGGTCTCGGGCGGGCGGCTGTTCCATGCGCGGCTGCCGCTGCCCTCCTCGGTCGTGACCGGCGCCTATCGCGTGCAGGTGCTGCTGGTGCGCGACGGGACGGTGGTGGCGCGGCAGGAACTGCGGCTCGACGTGGAGCGCAGCGGCTCCGCCGCCTGGATCGCCGATGTCGCGCGGGACCAGCCGGTGCTGTATGGCTTGGCCTGCATCCTGTTGGCGGCGCTGGCGGGCTGGTTGGGCAGCGTGCTGTTCCGGCGCGGGTAAGGGAAAGGGCGGAGGCGATGGCCGAAACCGAGGCGGCAGCGCAGGCACGCCGGGATCGGGTGTTCCTGGTCGTGGTCGATGACAGCCCGGAACGCCGGGTGGCGCTGCGCTATGCCGCGCTGCGCGCCAAGAAATCCGGCGGGCGGGTGGCGCTGCTGCGGGTGATCGAGCCGGCGGGCCAGGTGGAATGGGCGGGTGTCGGCGCCCTGCTGGCCGAGGAACGCCGCGAGGAGGCGGAAAAGCTGCTGTCGGGCCTGGCCGCCGAGGTGCATGAGATCACCGGCGGCCTGCCGATCCTGCTGATCCGTGAGGGCGAGGCGCGCGACCAGCTGCTGGCGCTGGTGGCCGAGGATCCGCGCATCTCGATCCTGGTGCTGGCCAGCGCGCCCGGCGGATCCGGGCCCGGGCCGCTGATCCAGGCGCTGACCGGGCGCCATGCCGGCCGGCTGGTGGTGCCGATGACCATCGTGCCCGGCGCGATGAGCGATGCGGAGCTGGATCGGGTGACCTGATCCCGGTTGCACCCTGGGCCAATCCGGACCATCTATGTCCGGTATAAACGCCACACGGACACCAACCATGTTCATCGAAACCGAAGCCACGCCCAACCCGGCGACCCTGAAGTTCCTGCCGGGCCGCGACGTGATGGGCCATGGCACCGCCGATTTCACCGCCGCCGCTGACGCCGAAGGCCGCAGCCCCCTCGCCGCGCGCATCTTCGCCGTCAGCGACGTGGCGCGGGTGTTCCTCGGCGCCGACTTCATCACCGTGACCAAGTCCGAGGATACCGAGTGGCAGCTGCTGCGCCCGCGGGTGCTGGGCGCGGTCATGGAGCATTTCCTCTCCGGCATGCCGGTGATGGAGGGCGCGGAGGCCGAGGCGGAGGCCGAGGATTTCGAGCCGGCCGACCAGGAAGTGGTCTCGCAGATCAAGGACCTGCTGGATACGCGCGTGCGCCCCGCGGTGGCCGGCGATGGCGGCGACATCGTGTTCCGCGGCTTCCGCGACGGGATCGTGCGGCTGCGCATGCAGGGTGCGTGCAGCGGCTGCCCCTCCTCCCGCGCCACGCTGAAGCATGGGGTGGAGACGATGCTGCGCCACTATGTGCCGGAAGTGGTCCGGGTGGAGCAGGTCGAGGCCTGAAGCCGGGCCGTTGGTGTCATACCAGCTGCCGAATTGATTGATCTGCGCCCGCTCAAGGCGGGCGAGCCAAGCGCCGGATGGCGCGCCGGCGCATGAGGCACGCAAAAGCATGCCAACGAGTCGCTGCAAGCGACCGTTGGTGTCAGGCCCTGAGCAGCATCAGGTCGGAGCCCGGCGGCAGTTCGTTGGCCAGGCTGGACAGGCAGATCGCGATCCGCCGCTCCGGCGCCATGGCCAGGCCCAGCACCGGCACGCCGGCCGCGATGGCCAGGGCTGCCGGCAGATCCTGGCTGGCGGCCACCAGCCCGCAACGCGCCACCAGGCCGCGCAGCCGTGGCAAGGTCAGCTGCCGGCGGCGCCAGACCGGGTCGGCCAGGTCGGGCAGCAGGATCGAGGCGCCGGGCAGGATGTCGGCCACGAAATCCGTCGCCGCCGACAGTTCGTCGAAGGCGGCGTCGGGCGCTTCGGCGGGCAGCGGCAGCACCGGGCGGCCCTGCCAGGCGGCCAGTCTTTCGCGCAGCAGCGCGGCGTTGGCCTGCCAGACGCGGCGCGCCTTGCCGCCACCCAGGATCGACAGGCCGAGGATCGGCCCGCGCGGCAGGCTCTCGGCCAGCAGCGGGTCGGCGGGGCCGGTGCGCTCGGGATAGGGGGCGATGCGGAAGGGCGCGGCGACACCCCAGCGCAGCAGCGCGTCGGCACTGAAATGGTCGCGCAGCTCGATCAGCGACGCGGCGTCCAGCAGGCCGATCGCGGGCGGTGGCTCGGCCCTTGGCACCCCGCCATCCAGGCAGAGGCGCCGCAATTCAAGCCGCGCGCCCACCGCGACAAAGCCGGCGGCGCGGGCCAGCATGGCCTCGAACCCGGCGCGCTCGGTGAAGCAGCCGGCCATCACCACGCGGGCGATGCCAAGGGTGGCGGGCGCGGCGGCGGGCGGGCAGGCGGCGAAGCCGGGCGGCCAGCGGGGCGCGTCGCTTGGGATCAGCAGCGCTTCCCCGGCGGCCAGCAGCTGCGGCAGATCGGCCAGCAGCGCGCGGGAGCGGAGGTCGCGAAAGGGTCGCTCGGCCAGCAGCAGGGTGCGCATCATCCGGCGCGAAGCCCCACGCAAGCGCTGCCCGCCGGCAGCCGGTTGGACATGGTCACGAAGGTCCGGCGCAGGCTGTTATCCTCGACCGGGTGCAGCCCGATCACCCGCACGCCGGCGCCGATGGCGTGGATCATATTGTGCTTGCGCTGCGTCACCAGCACGGCGCAGCGGGCGATCAGGCCCTTCAGCCGGCGCGGCGTCATCTCGGCCCGCCAATGGGTGCGGTCCAGCAGCGCCGGCGCGGCGATGGGCGCCCCCGGCAGGAAGGTTGCGAGAAAGTCGGTCAGGCCGGCCAGATCATCCTCCTGCGCGCTCGACTGATGGATGGTGCTGACGATCGGCACCACCGGCATGCCGGCGAATTCGGCCAGCAGGACGCGCACGCGCGCCGCGTCGGCGGTGAGCGCCGCCCGCGTTGCCGGATAGGGGATGATCGACACGCCAAGCAATGGCTGGCCCGGCGGCAGCAGCGCCTCGGCCAGGGTAGGGTCGGGCGCGATCCAGGCTTCGGGGAAATGCGTCACGCGCGGCACCCGGCCAAGATGCAGCACCGCGAGCCGCTCGACGGAGAGATGGTCGCGCACCGTGAAGCTGGCGGCTTCGGCAAAGACGCGGCGCGCATCCTCATCCAGCCAGCCCCTATCGTCGGCCAGCCAGCCCACGCCGAGATTGTGCAGGTGGATCGCCGCGCCGGCCGCCTGCGCGCGCGCCATGGCCGGCATCCAGGCACGAAAGGCCTCGGGCAGGCCGAACATGCCGCCGCCAAAGACGATGCGCGCCGGGCGCCGGGCCAGCAATTCGGCCGGATCGCGGAAGCAGCCGGCCAGGCCAGGCACGCAGCGCCGCGTCCAGTCCGGATCGGTGGTGAAGGCGTGGGCATCGCCGCCCGGGAAGGCCGCCATCGCCTCGATCAGGCACAGCTCATCGCCCAGATTGCCGTAGCCATAGGCGCCGAGGAAGGCGGTGATGGCCATCAGTCGGCCAACGCCAGATAGCGGCTGCCCGGCGCCAACCGCGACCCGAGCGCCATCATGGCATGGCGCAGCCCCTGGTTGGCGCGGCGGGTCATGCCCAGCACCGGCACGCCGGCGCCAATGGCGTGCACGGCATTGTGCTTGCGCTGGGTCACCAGCCAGGTGCAACGCGCAATCAGCCCCTTCAGGCGCGGTGGCGTCACCTCGGCCCGCCAGAAGCCGAGGTCCAGCAATTCGGGCGCCAGGATTGCCTGGCCGGGCAGGAAGCGCGCGATGAAGGCGGCAGTTCCAGCCGCGTCATTTTCTTCCGCCGAATACCGATGCCGCGTGCTGATGATCGGCAGGAGCGCATGGCCACGGAACGGCGCAAGCGCCGCTTCGATCCGCCCTGGATCGGCCGCGACCGCCGCGCGCATGGTGGGGTTGCCGATAATCGAAACGCCAAGGATCGGCCGCCCCGCGGGGGGCAGCAGCGCGTCGGCCAGACTGGAATCGGGTGGGAGATCGGCCTCAGGAAACCAGGTGATGCCGGGCAGCCGGCCGAAGGCCGCGCGAGCCACAACCTCGAAGGCCGGCGGGTCGCGCACCGTGAAACTCTCGGCGGCGCACAGAACCGCGCGCGCCGCCGCATCGGCCCAAGCTTCGTCGGCGATGGCGGCATCGATGCCGAGATTGTTGAAATGAACGACGGCCCCGCCCTCCATCGCCGTCGCGATCGCCGGCAGCCAGGTGCGGAAGGTGCTCACGCGCCCGACCAGCCCGCCACCGAAGATGATGCGCGTGGGCTTCAGCGCCAGCATCTCGGCCGGGGTCTGGAAGCCGCCCGTGAGCCCGGGCACCACCCGCATCGTCCAGTCAGGGTCGGGGCCGAGCGCGAAGGCGGACCCGCCGGGGAAGCGTTGCATCGCCTCGATCAGGCACAGCTCATCGCCGAGATTGCCGTAGCCATAGGCGCCGAGGAAGGCGGTGACGCTCATCGCACCACCAGCGGCAGCAGCGCATCCAGCCGCAGCAGCCCCTCGCCCGTGGCCGCCAGATTGCCCGGCGTCCGCCAGGCGAAAAAACCTTCCTCGACCAGCGCTGCCAGCATGGCGGCGTCCACGCACTGCGCCCAGGGCAGGCTGGCGCGGGCTTCGACGCGCCGGGGATCCACGCCCTCGGTCAGCCTGAGCCCCATCAGCAGCGCTTCCCGCGCCCGGTCGCGCGGGGTCAGCGCGGTTTCCTCGACGATCGCATGGCCGTGGCGCCCCACGCGCGCCAGCCATTCCTCCGGCGCGCGATGCCGGCGGGTGGCCAGCAGCCGCCCATCCTCCATCGTCAGCCGCTGATGCGCGCCGGCGCCGATGCCGAGATAGTCGGCATAGCGCCAATAGGCGAGGTTGTGCCGGCTCTCCGCGCCCGGCCGCGCATAGTTGGAGATCTCATAGGGCAGCAGGCCGAAGCGGGCGGCTTCCTCGGCGGTGGCCAGGTACAGATGGGCGGCCGCGTCGTCCTCGGGCAGGGCGAAATCGCCGCGGGCATGTTCGGTGGCGAAGCGCGTGCCGGGTTCGATCGTCAGCTGGTACAGGCTCAGATGGTCGGCGGCCAAGGCCAGCGCGGTGCGCAGTTCGGCGCGCCAGGCATCCGGCTCCTGGCCGGGCCGCGCATAGATCAGGTCGAAGGACAGGCGCGGGAAGATGGCGCGCGCCGCCTCCAGCGCCGCCACCGCCTGCGCCGCATCATGCTGGCGGCCGAGGAAGGCGAGCGCGGCCCCGGAAAGCGCCTGCACGCCAAGCGAGGCGCGGTTCACGCCGGCGGCGCGAAAGTCGCGCAGCTTCGCGGCCTCCACGCTGGTCGGGTTGGCTTCCAGCGTGATCTCGATGTCGGGCATGGCGTCGAACAGGGTGGTCGCCTCGGCCACCAGCCGCGCCACCGTGGCAGGCTGCATCAGGGAAGGTGTGCCGCCGCCGAAGAAGATCGAGGCAAGGCGCCGCCGCCCGCCGGCATTGGCGCGCGCCGCCTCGAAGGCCAGCTCGGCCGAGAGCGCATCGGCGTGCGCCGCATGGTCCACCCGGTCCCGCACATGGCTGTTGAAGTCGCAATAGGGGCACTTGTGCGCGCAGAAGGGCCAGTGGATGTAGAGGGCAAGGTCATCCATCAAGGTCATCCATTCAGCAAGGGTTATGCCGGTGTCGGGCGGGTCTGTCGAACGGGTGCGCGCGGCCCTTCTGGCGGCCGGCCATGCCGACACCATCGCGAGCTTCCCCGAAGGCACGCGCAGCGCGGCGGATGCGGCGGCTTCCGTCGGCTGCGACGTCGCGGCGATTGCCAAATCCATCGTGCTGCGCGCCGGCGCGCGGCCGGTGCTGGTGGTGGCGTCTGGCGCCAACCGGGTGGATTTGGGCCGCGTGGCGGCGCTGCTGGGCGAGAAGGTGGGGCGCGCCGATGGCAGTTGGGTGCGGGACGTGACCGGCTTCGCGATCGGCGGCGTGGCGCCCATCGGCCACCTGACGCCGCCGGTGATCCTGCTCGACCGCGACCTTCTGGCGCTGCCGCGGATCTGGGCCGCCGCAGGTTCACCCATGCAGGTCTTCGCCACCACGCCGGCCGATCTGGCGCGCATCACCGGTGGCGATTGGGCCGACATCAAGGAGATCGCGGCATGAGCCTGCCCGTCACGGCGCTCTATGCCGGGCTGCTTGCCCTGTATTTCGTCTGGCTGGCCACGCGGGTGATCAAGGCGCGGCGGCTGTATCGCGTGGCGCTCGGCACCGGCCAGCACCGGCTGGTGGAGCGGGCGATGCGGGCGCACGGCAATTTCGCCGAGAATGTGCCGCTGGCGCTGCTGCTGCTGGCCCTGGCCGAGATGAATGGCCTGCCCATCTGGGCGCTGCATGCGCTGGGGGTCGCGCTGGTGATCGGGCGGGTGCTGCACGCTACCGGCATCGCCCGCGAGCCGGAGGAATTCCGCTGGCGGGTGATCGGCATGAGCCTGACCTTCACCATGCTGATCGCGGCGGCGGCGGCCAATCTCGGCCTGGCGCTGGCGATCCTTACCAGCTGAGGGCGGGGCGCAACCGGCGATAGGCCCCGCGCGGGGCGGCGGCATAGCTGATCTCGGGCGGCGCGCGGCGGCGGCTCTCGTCGGCCATGGTGGCCTGCAGCAGTTGCAGCTGCGAATCGCTCAGGCTGGCCAGCCACAGGCGGGCGAAGGACACGTCATGCACCGGATCGAGCACGCTGCGCGGCAGGTCGATTTCCTGCGCGCGGTTCAGCACGTCGGCGGCCGCCGGGCGGCTCGCGACCGCCAGCGCGCGCAACTTGCGCGGATCGGCCATCATGGCGGCGATGAAGGCATCCAGCGCGGCCAGCGCCGCATCCAGCGCGCCGGCATCGAAGCCGGCCTCGGCCTCGCGCAGCGCGCGGCACAGCTGCTCATGCGTGTGCAGGTAGGCGGCGCCGTTCATGGGGTTCCTCCGGGCACTGTCAGATAAATCTGACATATCCCTGGCGGCATGTCACGCAAACTGGACAGTCACCAGCGGCTTCGCAGGTCGAACAGATGCGCCAGGAAGGCAGCGGCCAGCGCCAGCCCGATCCAGCCCCACCAGGCGTCTGTCAAGGCGAGGCGCAGCGCCACCACCAGCGCCACGCCCGGCAGCGCCAAGGCCAGGACCGCGCGCGGCGCCGGGCCGCGGCCGGTGGCGCGCTGGAAGGCCAGCAGCGCCAGAGCCTCCAGCGCCAGGACCAGCAGCACCAGGTCGGCGGCGCGGCCGCTGGCGAAGAAATCGGCCATGCTGGTCTCCAGGTGAAGAAGGTTTCATCTGCCGGCGCCCCGCCTGCCCTTGCCATGCCACAGGCTGCGGCCAGTTTGCGGGGCGCTAGCTTGCCATTTCGCTCCGTCCCGGGAAATCTGCGGAGCGCCCAAGGAGGAACCCCCGACGTGAAGACCATCACCACCATGGCGGCCGCTGCGCTGCTCAGCCTGGCCCCGATCGCCGCCGCCGTCGCGCAGGATGCGCCGCCGCCGGGCCAGCGCGTGTTCAACCAGTGCCGCGCCTGCCACACGATCAATGAGGGCGGGCGCAATGGCGTGGGCCCGAACCTGTGGGGCATCGTCGACCAGCAGGCCGGCCAGCGCACGGGCTTCCGCTATTCGGCCAGCATGCAGCAGCTGGCGGCTGGTGGCCTGCGCTGGGATGCGGCGACGCTCGGCCGCTACCTGACCAACCCGAAGGATGTGGTGCCGAATGGCAGCATGTCCTTCGCCGGGCTGCGCAACCCGGCCGATGTCGAGGCGGTCGTCGCCTGGCTCGGGACGCAGAAGTAGGCTCTACGCGATTTCGGGCGAAAGCCCTTCCCAAAGCTGGTCGAGGGTGAGGTCACCCTCGATCAGCCCCTGCTCGCGGCAATAGCGGATCGCGAGAAGCATGGCCGGCGCCAGGGCGGCGCGGCTTTCCACCCGCGCCCCGGCTGCGCGCAGCATCGCGACCACCGCCGGCGCCTGGTGCGCCACATCGGCGCGCATCACCACCAGATGGTTCACCGGCACGAAGCCATAGCGTGCCTGGAAGGCCGTGCCGGCCGCGTCCAGGTCGGGGAAGACCGGGCGCAGCAGCCCGCCGGCCGGCAGCTCCAGGCCAAAAATCCCGGCATCCGCCGCGCCCGAGGCCACCAGCGCCGCCAGCTCCTCGCCCGGCGCGGCGCACCGGACCCAGGGCGGGTCCTGGAAGCCGTCCACATGCGCGCCCTCGAAGGTGATCCAGCTCTGGTCGGCGTGCCGCACCCCATGCAAATCGGCCAGGATGCCGCGCAGCCACATGCCCGTGGTCTGCGACCAGGCGCGCACCGCGATGGTGGCGCCGGCCAGGTCAGCGGGGCCGCGGATCGGCCCCGCCGCGCGGGTCAGCAGCGCGCGTTCCTGGAAGCGCGCCGAGAGCACCACCGGCAGCAGCACCAGCGGCCGGCCGCGCGCCTTCGCCATCAGGAAGGTGGCGATGGCCATCTCGCTGACATGATAGGCGCCGCTGCGCACCATGGGCGCGAAGGCACGGGTGATCTGCGGCATCGCCACCAGGTCGAGCGCCAGCGGCCCGGCGACCTGGCCCGCATGCAGCGCCTCGGTTTCCGGATAGCGGCCGAGCGCCGCGGTCAGCGCCTCAGTCACGATAGGACGGGTCCAGCCGGTCCAGCTTGCGCAGCAGCGCGGGCCATTCCATCACGCCATAGGGGCGGCGGGTGTTGGGCTGGTAGTTGTTCCAGGTCTCCTGGACGACATGATCGGGCACCGGGATGAGGGGCTGGCCGGTGGCCTGCGCCGCCAGCTGCGCCTTGCAGGCCAATTCCATGCGGTGCATCCAGTTGAAGGCCTCGCCAATGGTGCGGCCCACCGTCAGCAGCCCATGGTTGCGCAGCACCAGCGCCGGGAAGTCCCCAAGGTCGGCCACCAACCGGTCCTGCATCGCCACATCCAGCACCACCCCGGCATAATCGTGATAGCCGACCTTGGCGAAGCGCATCGCCGTCTGGGTCATGGGCAGCAGGCCGCATGCCAGGCTGCTGACGGCCATGCCGGGCCAGGTGTGGGTGTGGATGACGCAGGCGATCTCGGGCTTAGCGTGGTGGATCGCGCCATGGATCACGAAGCCCGCGCGGTTGACGCCGTAATTCAGCCCCTCGGGGAAGTCGGGCTTCAGCAGGACATTGCCGTGGATGTCGATCTTCTGGAGCGAGCTGGCCGTGATCTCCTCATAGAGCATGCCGTAGGAGTTGATCAGGAAGGCGCCTTCCTCGCCGGGCACGGCCAGCGAGACATGGTTCGCCCCCATATCGGCCATCCCGTAGAATTCGAGCAGCCGGTAGCAGGCGGCCAAATCAATCCGGGCCTGCCATTCGGCGTCCGTCACGCGGTCGCGCAGGCTTGGGATTCGGAAGCGGTCGGCGGGGGCGTCGGGCATCTTTCGTTTCCTTGCAACGGGGCGCACTAAACCGCGGTCGCGCCGGCGGCGCGCTAATCGGCAGTCGCGCCGGCGGCGCGCTAATCGGCAGTCGCGCCGGCGGCGCGCTAATCGGCAGTCGCGCCGGCGGCGCGCACGATCTCACCCCAGCGGGTCACCTCGCGCGCGATGAAGGCGGCGAAGGCTTCCGGGCCATTGCCCACCGGGTCGGCGCCCTGGTCCACCATCTGCCGCTCAATCGCGGGATCGCGGAGGATGGCGTGCACCTCCTCGGCCAGGCGCGCGACGATCGGCGCGGGCGTGCCCGCGGGCGCCACCAGCCCGAACCAGCTTGAGGCATCGAACTCCGGGAAGCCGGCCTCGACCATGGTCGGCACCTCGGGCAGCGAGCGCGAGCGTGCGGTGGAGGACACCGCGATGGCGCGCAACCGCCCGGCGCGGATCTGGGTGATCACCGAGGGGATGGTGGCGAACATGAAATCGACGCGCCCGGCCAGCAGATCGTTCAGCGCGACGGCGCCGCGATAGGGCACATGCACCGTCTGGATGCCCGCCATCCGGTCCAGCATCACCCCCGACAGATGCGAGGAGGTGCCGCTGCCCGTCGAGGCATAGGTCAGCGCGCCCGGCCGCCGCCGCGCCTCGGCCACCAGCCCCGCCACGTCGCTGGCCGGGAAATCCGGCCGCAGGATCAGCACATTGGGCACGCCCGCGATCAGCGTCACGGCGGCAAAATCCCGCCGCGGATCATAGGGCAGGTTGCGATAGAGCGAGGCATTCACCGCCAGCGGCCCGACCGAGCCGACCAGCAGCGTATAGCCATCGGGGGGCGACTTCGCGACATGGTCCGTGCCGATATTGCCGCCGGCGCCGGCGCGATTGTCGATCACCACCGGCTGGCCGAAGCGGCGTTCCAGTTGCGCGCCCACGATGCGCGCGATGATGTCGGTGGTGCCACCCGGCGTGAAGGAGACGACGATGCGGATCCCCCGGCTGGGATAGGCGGCCTGGCCGAGGGCGGGCGTGGCGAGCAGGGGCAGGCCGAGTGCCGCGCCCAGCACAGGGCGACGACCAAAGGCGTTGGGCATGGCGATCCTCCCAGGGGACGCGGATTGCCTGGCAGAGTGACGCGTTCCGCCTGATGCGACAAATGGAAAGCTTCACCGGATTGATGCGCGACATGCAGCAGTTGGTCGCAAGCCTTGTGCTGGCGAAGCCGCGAATATAATTGCCGAGCATGGAGCATTCCGCAGGTGCCGTCGCGCCCCCCCCCGCCGCGCCTGACCTCACGCTGGGCAGCGCCATGGAACGCCAGGCGGCGGAGGCGGCGCAGCTGCTGCGCCTGCTGGCCAATGAACGCCGGCTGCTGCTGCTGTGCATCCTGATCGCCGAGGGCGAGGCGCATGTCGGCCTGCTGGCCGAGCGCGTTGGCCTCTCGCAGCCCGCCTTGTCGCAGCATCTGGCCAAGCTGCGGGAAGATGGGCTGGTGGCCACCCGGCGCGCCGGGACCACCATCCACTACCGCATCGCCGACCCGCGCGTGGCGCGGCTGATCGGCACGCTGCACGACATTTTCTGCCCGGACCCGGTCAGCGCGGCCTGATCCAGACGCCGACCGCCGTGTCGGCACCCGAGGGCAGCGGCGCCGCCGGATCGGCCAGGAAGGCCAGCAGATCCGCCACCACCAGCGCCCGCCCCGCGCCGGCCAGCAGCAGATGGTAGCCATCGCCGTAAAGGCCCGTGCGCAGCCCGGGCCCGACGCCGGCCAGCGCGGCGCGCATCGGGCCGGCGGGAACCACCGAATCCTGCGCGCCCGCCAGAAGCAGCGTCGGCACCGCGCAGCAGCCGGGCAGCGCCGCCGCTGCCTCGTCCATCAGGTCGACCAGCCCGATCAGCGCATCGAAGCGCGGCGCGCCGATCACCAGCGGGTCGCGGGCCAGTCGCCGCAGCGCCGCGACATTGTCGCTGGCCACCACGCCCGATACGCCCCCGCCCGCGCGCATCGCCGGCATGGTCCGCCCCATCAGCCACAGGCCCCCGCGCATCACCGGCCCCATCTGGTCGCGCGACCAGATGGCCGGCGTCAGCAGCGCCACCCGGTCCACCGGCGGCGCCTCGGCCAGGGCCAGCAGGGCGACGGCACCGCCCATGCTCTCGCCCAGCAGCATCAGGGGCAGGCCAGGATGCTCGGTGCGCAGCAGGCGGATGGCGGTGGCCGCATCGGCCGACAGCGTCGCCGCCCCCGGCCAATAGCCCCGCCCGGGCGCCGCGCCGAAGCCGCGCTGGTCATAGGCATGCACCTCGACGCCAGCCGCGGTCAGCGCCGCCAGGCTGTCCAGCATGAAGTTGCCGCCATGATCGTTGAAGCCGTGCAGGCCGAGCAGGATGGCACGCGGCGGTCCCTCGGCCAGCCAGCGGTGGCGCGGCAGGCGGGCGCCGTCTGCCATCACCAGGGCGGCGGGCTCGGCGGCCGGGGCGCGCACGGCCGGGCCGGCCGGCTTCACCACCGGCGCGCAGCCGATCAGCGCCGCCGCCAGCCCCAACATCGCAACCGATGGTCTGGCCGCCACCGCGCCATCCCCCTATGTTCCGCCCAACTGCGGAGAGGGATCATGCGCGACGCGAGACAGACCGGCTACACGCCCAAGGCCCTGCCCGGCGTGACGCCCGAGGACCGCATCACCGTCACCAGCCGCACCGCGGGCTGCGATGGCGGCGGCGGCGCGCTTGGCCATCCGCTGGTCTATCTGCGCATCGAGGCAACCGAAGTGACCTGCCCCTATTGCTCGCGCACCTATGTGCTGGCGGAGGGGGCAGGTGACGAGCACGGGCACTGAAGCCACGGGCACGGAAGCCACGGGCACTGAAAGCCCGCCGCGCCGGCTGATCCTGGTCGACGGCTCGGGCTACATCTTCCGCGCCTTCCACGCGCTGCCGCCGATGACGCGCCCCGATGGGGTGCCGGTGAACGCCGTGTTCGGCTTCACGACCATGCTCAGCCAGTTCCTGGCGCGCAACCAGGCCAGCCACATCGCCGTGGTGTTCGACAGCGCGCGCACCACCTTCCGCAACGAGATCTACGCGGCCTACAAGGCGCATCGCCCCGAACCGCCGCCCGAGCTGGTGCCGCAATTCGCCCTGGTGCGCACCGCCACCGAGGCGCTCGGCGTGGCGCAGCTCGAAGCCCCGGGCTTCGAGGCGGATGACCTGATCGCCACCTACGCTGCGCATTTTGTGGCAACGGGCGGGGAGGTGACCATCGTCTCCTCCGACAAGGACCTGATGCAGCTGATCCGCCCGGGGATCGGCATGATGGACCCGATCAAGCAGAAGCCGATCGGCGCGGCCGAAGTGCTGGAGAAGTTCGGCGTGCCTCCCGCCAAGGTGGCCGAGGTGCAGGCGCTGGCCGGCGACAGCACCGACAATGTGCCGGGCGTGCCGGGCATTGGCGTGAAGACCGCGGCGCAGCTGATCACCGAATTCGGCGACCTGGAATCGCTGCTGGCCGGCACCGCCCGCATCCGCCAGCCCAAGCGGCGCGAGGCGCTGGAGACTCATGCCGAGATGGCGCGGATCAGCCTGAAGCTGGTCACGCTGGATGCCGCCGCACCCATGCCGCTGCCGATCGACCAGCTGGAGGCCCGCGCGCCCGCCGCCGCCACACTGGAAAAATTCCTGCGCGAGAATGGCTTCCGCAGCCTGCTGGCCAAGCTCGGCCTGGGTGAAGCCGCCGCCGTGGTGCGACACGCGCCGGCCGAACCCAGCGCCCCCGTGCCGGATGCCGCGCCCTTCGGCCCCTATGTCACCATCACCACCGAGGCCGAGCTCGCGGCCTGGATCGCCGCGGCCGAAGCCGCCGGTTCCCTCGCCTTCGACACCGAGACCGACAATCTGAACGCGCTGGCCGCCAATCTGGTGGGCTTCTCCATGGCCGTGGCGCCCGGCCGCGCCTGCTACGTGCCGCTGCGCCATGAGGGCAGCGGCGACCTGATGGGCAGCGGCGCGCCCGCGCAGATCGCGCCCGCCACGGCGCTTTCCCTGCTGCGACCGCTGCTGGAGAACCCGTCGGTCCTCAAGATCCTGCACAATGCCAAGTACGATCTGGAAGTGCTGGCCAGGCCCGAGAATGGCGCCATCGCGGTGGCGCCGATCGACGATACGATGCTGATCTCCTACGCGATGAGCGCGGGCAAGCAGGGCCAGGGCATGGATGAGCTCTCGGCGCTGCATCTGGGCCATGCGCCGATCACCTATGACAGCGTGACGGGCACCGGCCGCGCGCGCATCCCCTTCGGCCGCGTGGCGCTGGACCGCGCCACCGCCTATGCCGCCGAGGATGCGGATGTGACGCTCAGGCTCTGGCAGTTGCTGAAGCCGAAGCTGCGCCCGGATGGCGCGCTCGCCCTCTATGAGCAGGTGGAACGCCGCATGGTGGCGGTTCTGCGCGACATGGAGATCGCCGGCATCAAGGTGGATGGCGCCGAACTGGCCCGCATCGGCGAAGATTTTTCCCAGAAGCTGGTGATCTATGAGCGGGACTGCCACGATCTCGCCGGGCGGGCCTTCAATGTCGGCTCGCCCAAGCAGCTGGGCGAGATCCTGTTCGAGGAAATGAAGCTGCCCGGCGGCAAGCGCAGCAAGCTCTCCGGCGCCTGGGGCACCGATGCCTCGGTGCTGGAGGAACTGGCCGGGCAGGGCGTGGCGCTGGCGCGCCGCGTGCTGGACTGGCGGCAGATCGCCAAGCTGAAATCCACCTATGTGGATGCGCTCGGCACCGCCATGGATCCGGCCGGGCGGGTGCACACGGATTTCGCCATGGCCGTCACCTCGACGGGCCGGCTATCCTCGACCGACCCCAACCTGCAAAACATCCCGATCCGCACGGAGGAAGGCGCGCGCATCCGCACCGCCTTCGTGGCCGAGCCCGGGCATGTGCTGCTGGCCGCCGACTATAGCCAGATCGAACTGCGCATCCTGGCGCATGTCGCCGACGTGCCCGCGCTGCGGGAAGCCTTCGCGACCGGCCAGGATATCCACAGCCGCACGGCGGCCGACATTTTCGGCCTGGCGCCCGACGCCGTGGACAAGGAAGCGCGGCGGCGCGCCAAGACCATCAATTTCGGCATCATCTACGGCATGTCGGCCTTCGGGCTCGCGGCACGGCTCGGCATCGGCCCGGGCGAGGCGCGCGCCATCATCGACGCCTATTTCGCCCGCTACCCGGGGATTCGCGACTGCATGGAACGGCTGAAGGACCAGGCCCGCACCCAGGGCTTCGTGACCACGCCCTTCGGCCGCAAGCTGTGGATCAGCGAAATCACGGCGAAGGACCCGGTGCGGCGCGCCGGCGCCGAGCGGGCCGCCATCAACGCCCCCTTCCAGGGCGGCGCGGCCGAAGTCATCAAGCGCGCCATGGTGCGCCTGCCGGCCGCGCTGCGGGACGCCAGCCTGCATGCGCGCATGCTGCTGCAGGTGCATGACGAGCTGGTCTTCGAACTGCCCGAGGCCGAGCTGGCCGCCACGGAAGCGCTGGTGCGCCAGGTGATGGAAGGCGTGGCCACACTTGCCGTGCCGCTCTCGGTCGATATCGGCCATGGGCGATCCTGGGCGGAGGCACATTGAGCACCACAACCCTCGACGCCACCCCCGGCTGGACCGCGCCGGAGCGACGGCTGCTCGGCGCCATCGGTGCCGCGCATGCGCTGAGCCATGTGCATATGCTGGTCTTCGCCCCCCTGTTCCCGCTGCTGCATGCCGAGCTTGGCGTCAGCTACCTGGAGCTTGGGCTGGCGATCACGCTGTTCAGCATCGTCTCCAGCATCACGCAGCCGCCGGTGGGCTTTCTGGTCGACCGGATCGGCGCGCGCCGCGTGCTGACGGCCGGGCTGCTGCTGGGCGGCGCGGCCTATGGCAGCTTCGCGCTGGGTGGCGGCTATGGCTGGATGCTGGCGGCGGCGGCCTTCGCCGGGTTGGCCAATTCGGTCTACCACCCGGCCGACTATGCGCTGCTGAATGGCGGCATCGCCGCGCCCCGCATGGGCCGCGCCTTCGGGCTGCACACCTTCTCGGGCTATGCGGGCGGCGCGGTGGCGCCCAGCCTGATGCTGGGCCTGGCGGCCGTGATGGGCGCCCAGGGGGCGGTTGGCGTCGCCGGGCTGCTGGCCTTCGCCGCCGCGGCGGCGGTCTGGCGCGCCTGCCCGGTCGATGTCGAGGCGCCCAAGCGCGCGCCCGGCGCGACCCGCGCCGCGCTGAGCCCGACCATCCTCGGCCTGACGGGCTTCTTCCTGCTGGTCGGCCTGTCGATTGGCGGCATGAGCAGCTTTGGGCTGGCGGCGCTGGTGGCGCAGGGCGTGGGGCTGGGCATGGCCAGCGCGGCCCTGACGGCCTTCCTGGCCGGCTCGGCCGGCGGCGTGCTGCTGGGCGGACGCCTGGCGGACAAGGCGACGCGCCATGGGTTGGTGGCGGCGGCGGGCTTCGCGGGGGCGGCGAGCTGCGCCGCGCTGGTGGCGCTGGTGCCGCTGCCGGGGATGGCGCTGGTGCTGGTGCTTGGCCTGTGCGGGATCTGCACGGGGATTTGCATGCCATCCCGCGACATGATGGTGCGCGCCGCGGCGCCGCCGGGGCAGTCGGGCGCGGTGTTCGGCATGGTCTCCACCGGGCTGAACGTCAGCGGCATCGTCTCGCCGCTGATCTTTGGCTGGCTGATGGATTCCGGGGCGGCGAGCAGCGTGTTCCTGGTGGCGGCGGGCTTCATGGCGGCGACGGCGCTGGCAGCGCTGGTGCCGGGGTGGCGCGCCGCGCGGTGATCGTCACCCGCTTCGCGCCCAGCCCGACGGGCCTTCTGCATCTGGGCCATGCGGCGTCCGCCCTGGCGGGCTGGCGGCGGGCGCGGGCGGAAGGCGGGCGGTTCCTGCTGCGGATCGAGGATATCGACGCCACGCGCTGCCGCCCTGCCTTCACCGCGGCGATCCTGGAGGATCTGGCCTGGCTCGGCCTCGATTGGGATGGCCCGGTGCGGGTGCAGTCGGCGCATCTGGCCGACTATGCCGCCGCGCTCGCGGCGCTGACGGCGCGCGGGCTGCTCTATTCCTGCTTCTGCACCCGGGCCGAGATCGCCGCGCATCTCTCGGCGCCGCATGGGCCGGAAGGCGCGATCTATCCCGGCACCTGCCGCCATCTGACGTCGACCGAGCGGCAGGACCGCATCGCCGCCGGCGAACCGCACGCCTGGCGGCTGGATGTGGCGGCAGCGGCGCGCCAGGCCGGCCCGCTGACCTGGTTCGAGGAAGCCGAGGGCCAGCTGCCAGCGGACCCGCTGGCCTTCGGCGATGTGGTGCTGGCGCGAAAGGACGTGCCCGCCAGCTATCATCTATGCGTGACGCATGATGATGCGGCGCAAGGCGTCACGCTGGTGACGCGCGGTGTCGATCTGAAGCCGGCCACCGCGATCCACCGGCTGATCCAGGCACTGATGGGCTGGCCCGCGCCCGCCTATGCCCACCATGATCTGCTGACCGACGCCACCGGCCGCCGGCTGGCCAAGCGCGACGCGGCGCTAACCTTGCGGGCCATGCGCGCGGCGGGGCTCAGCCCCGCCTCGGTGCGCGACCAGGCCTATTCCCGCCGCACGCCATAGCCGCTGGCGACCAGCGCGGCGATCACCGCATTGCCCTGCGGGCCGTCGCGCACCTCCACCATCAGGTAAAGCTCGGTGCTTTGCACCGTGGGCGCGCCGAACAGCTGCTGGTGCTGCACCTCGATCACATTGCCGCCCATGGCCGAGATGCGCCCGGCAATGTCGGCCAGCACGCCGGGCCGGTCGGGAATGTCGAAGCGCAGCCGCAGGATGCGCCCATCGCGCAGCAATTGCCGCAGCAGCACGTTGGACAGCGCCCGGGCATCGATATTGCCGCCGCAGATCGGGATGCCCACGCGCCGTCCCTCGAACCGCTCCGGGAAGGCCAGCACGGCAGCCAGGCCGGCCGCCCCCGCCCCTTCCGCCACCAGCTTGGCGCCTTCGGCCAGCAGCGCGATCGCTTCCTCCACCGCGCGTTCGGGCACCACCAGCACCTCGGTGCCAAAGCGTTGCAGCAGGCTGAGCGGCAATTCGCCGACATCGCGCACCGCGATCCCCTCGGCCACGGTGGGCCCGCCCACCTGCACCGGGCGCCCGGCCAGGCGCTGCGCCATGGCCGGATAGGCCTCGACCTCGACGCCGAAAATCCGGATGCCGGGCTTGAGCTCCAGCGCCGCGGCCGCGCACCCGGCCAGCAGCCCGCCGCCGCCGACCGGCACGGACAGCGCATCGATGGTTGGCTGGTCTTCCAGCATCTCCAGCGCGGCGGTGCCCTGGCCCGCGATCACCGCCGGATCGTCATAGGGGTGGATGAAGACCAGCCCCTCGGTCAGCGCCAGCTGATGCGCATGGGCGGCGGCTTCGGCCAGCGTATCCCCGTGCAACACCACGCGCGCGCCAAACCCCTCGGTGCGGGTCACCTTGGTGGCGGGGGTGAAGCGCGGCATGACGATGGTGGCGGCGATGCCGGCCAGGGTCGCGTGGCGCGCCACGGCCTGCGCATGGTTGCCGGCCGACATGGCCACCACGCCGGCGGCGCGTTCCCGCGCCGACAGCAGCGCGATGCGGTTGGCGGCGCCGCGTTCCTTGAAGGCGCCGGTGGCCTGGAGATTGTCGAGCTTCAGGTAGATGTCGAGGCCGGTGGCGCGGCTCAGCGCCTCCGAGCGGATGGTGGGCGTGCGCAGCACCGCGCCCTGGATGCGCGCGGCAGCGGCGCGCACATCCGCCAAGGTGACACCGGGCATGGGGTGGTCAGGCGAAGCGGACGGCGGCGATCTCGACCACGCGGGCGCCACCCGGGGCGGGTACCTCCACGCTGTCGCCCACCTTCTTGCCCATCAGCGCACGCGCCAGCGGCGAGGTGAGGGAGATGGTGCCATTCTTCATGTCAGCTTCATATTGGCCGACGATGCGATAGGTTTTCTCATCCTCGCTTTCCTCGTCGATCACCGTGACATGGGCGCCGAAGCGCACCTGGCTGCCGGTGTGGCGCAGCGGATCGATGACTTCGACGCTCGGGATGATCGATTCCAGCTCGGCAATGCGGCCTTCGATGAAGGATTGGCGTTCGCGCGCCGCGTGATACTCGGCGTTCTCCGACAGGTCACCATGGGCGCGCGCCTCGGCGATGGCGCGAATGACGGCGGGGCGTTCCTCGCCCTTCAGGACCTTCAGCTCCTCCTGGAGGCGCGCAAGGCCTTCAGCGGTCATCGGAAATTTCTGCACGTCTCGTCCTTCCCTCCGGCGATGCCAAACCGCACCCGGCCGAGGCAGGTTGCCGCACCTCGGCTTTGGGGGGAATGGGTCGCGGGTGCAGTCTGCACCCGACCGCCGCTAGAATGAATGCTGAAAATATGCCTGGAGGGGCGCGACATCAAGGGTTCCGCCCTTCAGGGCGGCAATGGCGTGAACCGCCGCCCGCGCCCCGGCCAGGGTGGTATAGTGCGGGATGCCGTTGGTCAGCGCGCTGCGGCGGATGTCGAAGCTGTCCGACACGCTTTGCCCGCCCGAAGCGGTGTTGATCACCAGCTGGATCGCGTTCGACTTCATCGCATCCACGCAGTGCGGCCGGCCCTCGGCCACCTTGTTCACCACGCTGCAGGCGATGCCCAGTTCCTTCAGCCGCGCCGCGGTGCCGCGCGTGGCCATGACCCGGAAGCCCATTTCGGTCAGGCGCCGCGCCAGCGAGACCGCGCCGGCCTTGTCGCTGTCCTTCACCGAGATGAAGGCGGTGCCGGCCTCGGGCAGCTTCACGCCGGCGCCAAGCTGGGACTTCAGGAAGGCACGTTCAAAGCTGAGATCGAGGCCCATCACCTCGCCGGTGGACTTCATCTCGGGCCCCAGGATCACGTCCACATTCGGGAAACGGTTGAAGGGGAAGACCGCTTCCTTCACCGCCACATGCCGGCTGACCTTGCTGTCATCCAGCGCGAATTCGGCCAGCCTGGCGCCCGCCATCACGCGCGCGCCGATCTTGGCCACCGCCACGCCCGTGGCCTTGGCGACGAAAGGCACCGTGCGGCTGGCGCGGGGATTGACCTCGAGGACAAAGATCTCGCCGTCCTTCACCGCATATTGCACGTTCATCAGGCCGCGCACCTTCAAGGCGCGCGCCATCGCCTCGGTCTCGGCCTTGATCTCGGTGACGATGGCGGGCGGCAGCGAATAGGGTGGCAGCGAGCAGGCGCTGTCGCCGGAATGGATCCCCGCTTCCTCGATATGCTCCATCACGCCGGCCACATAGACGTCGCCATAGGCATCGGCGATGCAATCCACATCCACCTCGATCGCATCCGCCAGATACTGGTCGATCAGGATCGGATTCTCGCCCGAGACCTTCACCGCCTCGGCGCCGAAGCGACGCAGCTGTTCGCGGTTGTAGGCGATCTCCATGGCCCGGCCGCCCAGCACATAGGAAGGGCGCACCACCACCGGGTAGCCGATCCGCTCGGCCTCGGCTTCCGCCTGGTCCAGGTCGCGGGCGATGCCGTTCTGCGGCTGGCGCAGGCCCAGGCCCTTCAGCAGCAGCTGGAAGCGTTCGCGATCCTCGGCGATGTCGATTGCTTCCGCGCTGGTGCCGAGGATCGGGATGCCCGCCTTGTGCAGCGCCTGGCTGAGCTTCAGCGGCGTCTGCCCGCCATACTGCACGATGCAGCCCAGCAGCTCGCCCGATTCCTGTTCGCGGCGGATGATGGCGACCACATCCTCGGCGGTCAGCGGCTCGAAATAGAGCCGGTCGGAGGTGTCATAGTCGGTGCTGACCGTTTCGGGATTGCAGTTGACCATGATGGTCTCGAAGCCGGCATCCTTGAGCGCATAGGCGGCGTGGACGCAGCAATAGTCGAATTCGATGCCCTGGCCGATGCGGTTCGGCCCGCCGCCCAGGATGATGATCTTTTGGCGGTCGGTCGGACGTGATTCGCAGACCGGCTCGCCAAAGCCGCCCTCATAGGTGGAATACATATAGGGCGTGTCCGACGCGAATTCGGCGGCGCAGGTGTCGATGCGCTTGAACACGGGCTGCACGCCAAGCCTGGCACGGGCGGCGGCGATGCCGGCCTCATCCGTGCCGGCCAGCTTCGCCAGACGGCGGTCGGAGAAGCCAAGTGCCTTCAGCTCGCGCAGCGCGCGCGCGGTGCGCGGCAGGCCGGCGCGCTTCACCTCGGCCTCGGCGGCGACGATGCGCGCGATCTCGCGGATGAACCAGGGATCGAAGCGGCAGGCGGTTTGGATTTCCGCAACACTCATGCCGGCACGGATCGCTTCCGCCACCACCAGGCCGCGATCGGGCTTGGGTGTCGCCAGCGCGGCGCGGATTTCCGCCGGGTCGGTCAGGCCGAGCTCATCGAGCCCCGTGAGGCCCGTCTCCAGCCCGCGCAGACCCTTCTGATAGGCCTCGCAGAAGGAACGGCCGATGGCCATCGTCTCGCCGACCGACTTCATGCTGGTGGTCAGCGTGGCCGGCGTGCCGGGGAACTTTTCAAACGTGAATCGGGGGATCTTGACGACGACGTAATCGATGGTCGGTTCGAAGCTCGCCGGCGTCACGCGCGTGATGTCGTTGGCCAGCTCATCCAGCGTGTAGCCCACGGCCAGCTTCGCCGCGATCTTGGCGATCGGGAAGCCCGTGGCCTTGGAGGCCAGCGCCGACGAACGAGAGACGCGCGGATTCATCTCGATGATGACCATGCGGCCATCGACGGGATTGATGCCGAACTGCACGTTCGAGCCACCGGTATCGACGCCGATTTCCCGCAGGCACGCGATGCTGGCATCGCGCATGATCTGGTATTCCTTGTCGGTCAGCGTCAGCGCCGGCGCCACCGTGACGCTGTCGCCCGTATGCACGCCCATCGGATCAAGGTTTTCGATGGAGCAGACGATGATGCAATTATCCGCGCGGTCGCGGACCACCTCCATCTCGAACTCCTTCCAGCCGAGCACGCTCTCCTCGACCAGCACTTCGGTGGTCATGGAGGCGTCGAGGCCAGAGGCGACGATCTGCTCGAATTCTTCCCGGTTGTAGGCGATGCCGCCGCCGGTGCCGCCGAGCGTGAAGGAAGGGCGGATCACGCAAGGCAGGCCCACCTGGTCGAGCGCGGCGCGCGCTTCCTCCATGCTGTGGGCGATCGCGGATTTCGGGCTTTCGATGCCGATCTTGCTCATCGCGTCGCGGAATTTCAGGCGGTCCTCCGCCTTGTCGATCACCTCGGCCTTCGCGCCGATCAGCTCGCAACCGTATTTGGTCAGCACGCCGGCGGCATCCAGCTTCAGCGCGGTGTTCAGCGCGGTCTGGCCGCCCATCGTCGGCAGCAGCGCGTCGGGGCGTTCCTTCGCGATGATCTTTTCCACGATCTCGGGCGTGATCGGTTCGATGTAGGTGGCGTCCGCCAGGCCCGGATCGGTCATGATCGTGGCCGGGTTGGAGTTCACCAGGATGACGCGATAGCCCTCGGCCCGCAGCGCCTTGCAGGCCTGGGCGCCGGAATAGTCGAATTCGCAGGCCTGTCCGATCACGATCGGGCCGGCGCCGATGATGAGGATGGACTTGATATCGGTGCGCTTCGGCATGGGGTCAGCTTCCGGAAGATTGGCGCCGCGCTGCCCAAAGCAGCGCCGGCAACAGCAGGAGATGGGGCACGCCCCACAGGATCAGCAGCAGCTGCATATTCTCGCCCATCAGCAGCGTGGTCGCGCCATGCACGATGGCCGAAAGGGCGAAGGCCGCCAGCGCCGCGCGAACGGGGGGCATCAGCTTGCGCAGGGAGGATGCGAGGGTGAACAGCACCAGCCCCGAATAGGCCAGCGCGAACAGGCCCATCAGCCCATCGGTCATCGCGGCGCGTCCGTGGCGAGCTTCACGGCGATCAGCCCCAGCGTCGCACCGAGCACATAGCGCTGCGCCGCCATCCAGCTGGGGCGCGTGGCCAGGAAGCGCGCGGTGCCCGCCGCGCCCCAGACCAGCACCGCGTCGAAGGCGGTGCAGATGGCGATCTGCACGAAGCCCAGGATCGCCGCCTGGACGAAAATGTCGCCCCGCGCCGGATCGAGGAAGGGCGGCAGCACCGCCATGTAGAACAGCGCCACTTTCGGGTTCAACGCGGCGGTCGCGAAGCCGACGGCGAACAGGCGCAGCGCCGGTTCGCGCGGCATCGGGCGCGGGGCGAAGATCGGCGCACCATTCGGGCGCACGCATTGCCAGGCGAGGAACGCCAGATAGGCCGCGCCGCCGATCCGCAGCACGTCCCAGGCATAGGGGATGGCGAAGAGGGCGGCGGTGATGCCGCCCGCCGCACAGAGCATGATCGCCAGTGAGCCTGCCTGGCAGCCGACCAGCGAGACCATGCCCGCCCCCGTCCCCTGCGCCAGCGAGCGCGAGACGAGATAGAGCATGTTCGGCCCCGGCGTGACCGCCAGGCCGAGCGAGAGGGCGGCGAAGATGAGGAGGGTTTCGGGGGAGGGCATGTCAGGCATCCTCCTCTCTCTGGCCGCCGGGCTCTGCGGTCCAATGGGGCATCTGGCGCTGCATGAACTGATCGAACAGCGGAACGGTGAAGGCGGTGTCGCCATGTGCCGGGGCATAGACCATGCCCTTGCGGATCAGGCGACTGCGCAGCGGACCGACGCTCGTGACCTTCATCCCGAGCAGGTCCGCGATGTCGCCCGACCGGTGCGGCCCGGGTCCCAACTGCGCCATGGCCCGCAGGTAGCCGCGCTCGGACGGGGTCATTCGGTCGTAGCGCACCCGGAAAAAGCCACTGTCCAGCTTGCGCAGCACCGCGGGTCCGGCCGCCACAGCATCCTCCTGCGTGATCGGGCTGCGCGCCGCCATGTTCCAGATCTCATAGCCCCATTCCTGCAGGAAATAGGGATAGCCAAGGGTCACCCGCACAATCTCGTCCAGCGCCTCGGCGGCGAAAACCACCCCCTCCGCCGCAGCCGGACCCGCCAGCGCGCGGATGGCATCGGCCCGGGACAGGGGGCCGAGCGGCGGGAAATCGAACAGCCGCTCGGCATAGGATTTCGACTCGCCGGACAGGCCGACGATCTGCGGCAGCCCCGCACCGATCAGCACGATCGGAAGGCCAAGCTGCGCTGTGCGGTGGATCGCCATGATCAGGGCGCTCAACTCATCGCGCGACAGATATTGCAGCTCGTCGATGAACAGCGTGAGGCCGGTGCCCCTGGCGCGCGCGGCTTCCCCGATGGCCTGGAACAGCAGGGGCAGGTCCACGTCCAACTGGCCGCTGTCGGCCGTGCCTTCCTCGGGCGAGACGGAGAGGCCGACCTCCAACTCGCCGAGCTTGACCGAGATGGCGCCGAGGAAGCTGCGCAGCACGCGCACGGCGCGCTTGGCACCTTCGTTCACCGCCCCCATGCGGTCGAGTTCCAGCACGATGGCACGCAACTGGGCAGCAAGAAGGACCGTGAAAGGGCGATCTTCCCGCACTTCGATGAAGCAGGTTCGGCTGCCGACCGCGCGGGCCGTCTCGACCAGGCGGTTCAGGAGCACCGTCTTGCCGACGCCACGGAGCCCCACGGCGATGAAGCTCTTGGCCGCCCGTCCGGCCAGCCCGCGCGCCACGGCGACTCGCCCCTGCTCCAGCAATTGGTCGCGCCCGGTCAGTTCGGGCGGCTGCGTGCCGGCGCCAGGCGCGAAGGGGTTGCGGATCGCGTCCATCTAGGCGGAGTTTTTCAAGTTTGGCGGACCTTATCGGTTTACGCGATAAACTCGGCCAAAATCACGCCGCCTTTCGCGCCGCGATCATCTCTACAAACCGGTCGAACAGATGGTGGCTGTCGGTCGGCCCCGGGCTGGCTTCCGGATGGTACTGCACGCTGAAGGCCGGCAGCGTCTCGCTCGCGATGCCCTCATTCGTGCCGTCGAACAGGCTGCGATGCGTCGCCACCACGCCGGCCGGCAGGCTGGCCTCATCCACGGCAAACCCATGGTTCTGCGAGGTGATCTCAACGCGCCCGGTGGCCAAATCCTTCACCGGCTGGTTGGCGCCGCGATGGCCGCGATCCAGCTTGTAGGTGCGCGCGCCAAGCGCCAGCGCCAGCAATTGATGCCCGAGGCAGATGCCGAAGATCGGCACGCCCGCCGCCAGCACGCCCTGGATGGCCGGCACCGCATATTGGCCCGTCGCCGCCGGGTCGCCGGGGCCGTTCGAGAGGAACACGCCATCCGGCTCGCGGGCCAGGATCTCCGCGGCGGTGGCGGTGGCGGGCAGCACCGTCACGGCGCAACCCGCACTGGCCAGGCAGCGCAGGATGTTGCGCTTGGCGCCGAAATCCACCGCGACCACATGAAAGCGCGGGGCAGTTTGCCTTCCATAGCCGCGGCCCCAGGCCCAGGCGCTCTCGTCCCAGCCATAGGCCTGGCGCGTGGTGACCTCGCGCGCCAGATCCACGCCCGCCAGCCCCGGCCAGGCGGCGGCCTCAGCGGTCAGCGCCGGCAGGTCGAAGCGGCCATCCTCGGGATAGGTCATCACGCCATGCGGCGGCCCGCCATCGCGGATGCGCGCCGTGAGGGCCCGCGTATCGACGCCCGCCAGCCCGACCACCCCATGCGACACCAGCCAATCCGACAGATGCTTCGTGGCGCGCCAGTTGGACGGTTCGGTCACATCCTGCTTCACGATCAGGCCGCGCGCCGCCGGGGTGGTGGCTTCGATATCCTCGGCGTTGGTGCCGACGATGCCGATCTGCGGGAAGGTGAAACAGATGGTCTGCCCCGCATAGGACGGGTCGGTCAGGATTTCCTGATAGCCGGTCATCGAGGTGTTAAAGCAGATCTCGGCCACCGTCCGGCCGCGCGCGCCGAAGCCGCGGCCCCAGAAGACGCTGCCATCGGACAGGACCAGCGCCGCGGTGGCGCCTTCGGGGGTCTCGGGCATGTCGGTCTCCGCTTTTGTCTCGCGCATCGGCATTTCGGCCAGGGTCAGGCCGGTGGCGGCCAGCAGGGCGGGCCAGTGCCGCGACGGGATTTCCCGGCGCTGGCGCCATTTCTTCACCGCCTCGGCGGTGACGCCGAGCCGGAGCGCGGCGGCCTCGGCGCCGCCCAGCTGAGCCAGAATGTCATCGACGCTGCGCATGGCGCGTTTTTAAGGGACAAATTGTCCCATCGCCACCCCGATCTTCGAGAGGGACAAAAATTCCCGCCCTTCCCCCCGACGCCCCATGTCATTATAACCCGCGACCCGCCCAACCCCAAGGAGATCGCCATGGCCGAGGATCTGCGCGCCCGCTTCACCGCCGAATTGAAGGCGGCGATGATCGCGAAGGACGCCGCGCGTACCTCCACCATCCGGATGATCACCGCGAAGCTCAAGGATGTGGACATCGCCGCCCGGCCATCTGGCGTGGACAAGGTGCCCGATGAGCAGATCATCGCCATGCTGCGCGGCATGACAAAGAGCCGCGCCGAAAGCGTGGCGCTCTATCGCCAGGGTGGCCGGACCGACCTGGCCGAGAAGGAGGAAGCCGAGATCGCGGTGATCGAGGGCTTCCTGCCGCAGCAGATGGACGATGCGGCGATGGCGGCCGCGGTGGCCGCCGCGGTGGCCGAGACCGGCGCCACCACGCTCAAGGATATGGGCAAGGTGATGGCCGCGCTGAAGGCCGCGCATGGCGCCGTGCTGGACATGGCGAAGGCCGGCCCGGCGGTGAAGGCCAGGCTGGGCGGCTAACGCCTGGACAGTGATCAACACAGGTTGATCACAGTCCAGCCTTGGCTGAGAGGCTGATTCCCGCCTTTGGTGATTCCACCAAAGGCGATCAGGCTCTATCCCAGCAGCGGGTCCAACTGCCCGGCGCGGTCCAGCGCCACCAGATCGTCGCAGCCGCCAATGTGGCGATCGCCCACGAAGATCTGCGGCACGGTGGTGCGCCCGCCGGAGCGCTGGATCGCCTCCGCCCGGTTGGCGGACCCGTTCGGGGCGTATTTCTCCTCGAACGGGTGCCCCTTCTTGCGCAGCAGTGCCACGGCGCGGCTGCAATAGGGGCAGAAATCCTGCACGAAAATTTCGATCTTGGGCATGCCGGCGGAGATCGGGGCGCCCGCCAAGGACTTCAAGCCTGCTCCAGGCGCGGGTCAGGCACGCGCGCCGCCGCCAGCACATCCACCCGCGCGGCGCCGGCCGCCAGCAGGGCACGGGCACAGGCCTCGGCCGTCGCGCCGCTGGTCATGACATCATCCACCAGCAGCAGCCGGCGCCCGGCCAATCGGGCAAGATGGCGATGCTTCGCCTGGAACAGGTCGGCCACCAGCGCCGCGCGCTCGGCCGCGCTGCGCTCGCCGAGCGGCGGGGTGGCGCGGGTGCGCGCCAGCGCGTCCGGGATGAAGGGCAGGCCGGCGCCCCGCGCCAGCAGCCTGGCCAGCAGCGCGGCCTGATTGTAGCGGCGCGCGAGCAGGCGGCGCGGATGCAGCGGCACGCAGACCAGGATCTCGGCCGCCGCCAGCAGGGCAGCGCCGGCGCGGGCCATGTCGCGGGCCAGCGGCCGGGCCAGTTCCGTCCGGTCGGCATGCTTGAAGGGCAGCAGCAGCGCCCGCGCCCCATCATCGTAGCGCAAGGCGGCCCGGGCCGCGCCAAAGGCGGGCGGGCGCGCGATGCAGGCCGGACACAGCCCGCCCTCCGCCTGCCCGGCATGGCGGAAGGGCACGCCGCAATGGGTGCAGAAGGGCGCGGTGATGCGATGCAGGCGCGGGAAGCAGGCGGCGCAGAGCGTGCCCTGGTCGCTGACCGGCGCCGCGCAGGTCAGGCAATGCGGCGGCAGCAGCGCGTCGAGGAGACCCCCGCCGAGCCGCCGCAGCAGCGTCACGTCCAGGCGCCGAAGGGGGCGTCGCCGTCGCGGGCCACCGCCTGCACCAGGTCGATCTCCCAGGCCAGGTACCGGCGCATGGCCGCCGCCACGCCGCTGTTGCGGTCATAGGGGCGGAGATAGGCGTCGATGCAATCCTCATCCGCCGGAACCAGCCGGTCGGCGGCCAGCGGATGGCCAGCTTCGGCCCAGGCCGCGGTGCCGCCGGCCAGCAGGAAGACGGGACCGGGGCGAAGCGCCGCCACCTCCGTCACCGCCAGCGCACCCAGCCGCGGATCGGGTGCGGCGATGGCCACGGGCACGCCATCCGGCAAGGACAGCGACGCCAGCCGGGTGCGAACGCCCCAGACGGCACCGGGAATATGCCCGGCGCGGAAGGCCAGCGAGCGCGCGATATCCACCACGCGAATCGCCGGGCCGGCGGCCAGCGCGGCCACCGTCAACACCGGGACATTGGGCGCGGTGACCGGGGCGGGCTGTGCCAGGGGCTCCGCCAGCCCATCGGTCAGGCAAATCACCTCCCACCCGCCCAACTGCCGGAGCCAGCCGGCGGTCATGGCGGCGCGGGTGCCGGTATCATCCACCAGCACGATCCGCCCGTGGCGCACCGCCACCCAATTGTCGGTGGCCTGCACCAGCTGCCCGCCCGGCGCGTTCACGCTGCCCGGCAGATGGCCGGCCGCATATTCCGCCGGGTCGCGCACATCCAGCGTGTAGGTGCTGCGCCCATCCGCCGGCAGGTCGGCGCGGGTGCACCAGCGCACCCCTTGCGCCGCGGCGAAGGCACGGGCGCGGGCGAAGTTTTGGGCGGCGTCGGCCGGGGTGCCCTGCGGATAGCGCGCGGTCTGGCCCGTCAGGCAGGCTAGGCCGGCAAGGTTCCAGCCCATGGTGCCGTTGCGCAGCGCCACCACCTGGTTGGGCAGCCCGGCGCGGCGCAGGCTCTCGGCGCCCAGGATGCTGCGCGTGCGGCCGGCGCAATTCACCACCACCAGCGTCTCGGCATCCGCCAGCAGGGAGGGCACGCGATAGGCCAGCTCGCCCCCGGGCACATTGATGCCGCCGGGGATCGACATGGCGCGGAATTCCGCCATCGGACGGCTGTCGAAGATCGCCAGCTTGCGGCCGGCAGCCTGCATGGCGGCCAGCTCCTCGGCGTCGATCGACGGCGTTCCGTAGTGATGCTCCACCCATTCGCCGAACGCCTTGGAGGGGACGTTCACGCCCGAGAAGGCCTCGAACCCCGCCGCGATCCAGGCCGGGGTGCCGCCTTCCAGCACATGCAGGTCGGCAAAACCCATGCCGGCCAGCAGCGCGGCAAGGCGCGCGGCCAGCCCCTCCCCGCCATCGGTGCAGACGATCCGCGCCTCCAGGCGCGGCAGCAGCGAAGGCGCACGGATCTCGGCGACCGAGAGCGGGCAGGGCACCGCCCAGAACAGATGGGATTGGCCGAACTCCCCCTCCTCCCGGGCATCCAGGATGGCGAGTTCGGCGCCATCGGCCAGCCAGGCCTTCAGCGCGGCGGGCGCGACGGTTCCGGTCATGCTCAGACCCGGATGCTCGGCTTCATGAAGGCCTTGTTGTAGCCGGTGACGGCGCCGGTCTCCATGTCGTAGCCGCGCCGGTCGTCCAGCACTTCCAGCGCCAGCCCGTACATGTGCAGATGCCGCGTCGGCGCCGTGCCGGTGGTGTGGATGGAGTGGATGTCTTCCGGCATCAGGCAGATGCCCTGGCCGGGCTCCACCATGATTTCCTCGCGCGCCACCAGGTCGCAGCGCGCGGGGTCGCTGCCATCGTCGGTGCGGTCATAGACGCGGTTCAGCTCCTGCCCCTCGACGGCGACCACCACGGCCCAGGTGGTGTGGTCATGCGGCTTGGTTTCGTTGCCCGGGTTCAGCGCGTTCAGATAGAGCGCGAAACGGTTGCCCGGATCTTCCTGCAACAGGTAGCGGTTCGATCCCTTCTCGCCGGCCGGCGGCGGCGGAAAGAAGCTGGAGGGGAACAGATGCTCCTGCGCGGCCAGCGCCAGCAATTCCGCGCGGATGGCGGCCAGCGCCGGGCGTGTCACGCCCTGCTCGGCCTCGATGGCGCGGATGCGGTCCACGGTGGCGGCGACGGCGGCGGTGCGCGCGGCGGCGATGTCGGTGGCGTTCATGGGCGGGTTCCTCCGGCCCGCAGGCTACGCCCGCTCTCGCGCGGCGAGAAGTCCGGCCTGGCGGGCGTTTCGCCGCTGCCCGGTTGCGGTTATCCTGCCGCTTTCCCTGGACAGGTTCCTGATGTCAGCTGCCCTTGACACCCGCCCCCCCGTGGCCTCCCTTTCCTTCGAGGAGGCGCTGGCGGAGCTGGAAGCGATCGTGAAGGATCTGGAAGGCGGAAAAGGTCTGCTCGAACAGGCGGTTGCCGCCTATGAGCGGGGCGCTGCCTTGAAGCGCCATTGCGAGGCCAAGCTCGCCGAAGCGGAGGCCAAGGTGCAGGCGATCGTCGCCGGGCCCGATGGCGCCACCGGCCTCAGGGACCTTGGCTGATGGCGAAGCTGACCAAGGCGCTGGCCGCCGCCGCCGCCGACATCGACGCGGCATTGGACATGCTGCTGCCGCAGGTGGAAGGCCCCGAGGCCCCGCTGCTGGACGCGATGCGCTACGCCACCATCGGCGGCGGCAAGAAGCTGCGCGGCTTCCTGGTGCTGGAAGGGGCGGCGCAGTTCGGCGTCTCGCGCCAATCCGCCCTGCGCGTCGCCGCCAGCGTCGAGATGCTGCACGCCTATTCGCTGGTGCATGACGACCTGCCGGCGATGGACGATGATGATCTTCGCCGCGGCAAGCCCACCGTCCACAAGGCCTTCGACGAGGCAACCGCGATCATCGCAGGCGATGCGCTGCAGGCGCTGGCCTTCGGCGTGCTGGCCGAGGAAGAAACCCATGGCGACGCGGCCGTGCGCGCTGACCTGGTCAGGGCGCTGGCGCGGGCCGCGGGGGCTCGCGGCATGTGCGGCGGCCAGATGCTGGACATGCTGGCCGAGGAAGCCGCCACCCCGCTGGACGAAGCCGCGGTGGGCCGCTTGCAGTTGCTCAAGACCGGGCGGCTGATCGAATATGCCGCCGAGGCCGGCGCCATCCTTGGCAAGGCGCCCGCCGCGCAACGCCACGCCCTGGCCGCCTATGGGCGGGAAGTCGGCGCCGCCTTCCAAATCGCCGATGATCTGCTGGACGCGACCGCCAGCGCCGAACAGGCGGGCAAGGCCACCGGCAAGGATGCCGCCGCCGGCAAGGCCACGCTGGTCAGCCTGCTCGGCATCGAGCGCGCCCGGCTGCACGCCGAAAGGCTGGTGGCGCAGGCCGTCACGCATCTGGACGGTTTCACCGACCGGGCCAACCTGTTGCGTTCCCTCGCCGCCTACACGATCGACCGAAAGAGCTGAACTGCCATGGCCGCCGCACCCGCCACCCCGCTGCTCGACCGCATCCGCCACCCGGCGGACATGAAGAACCTCTCGGTCGAGCAGCTGAAGCAACTCGCCGGGGAGGTGCGGGCCGAGACCATCCATGCGGTCTCCCAGACCGGCGGGCATCTGGGGGCCTCGCTCGGCGTGGTGGAGCTGACCGTCGCGGTGCATGCGGTGTTCGACACGCCGCGCGACCGGCTGATCTGGGACGTCGGCCACCAGGCCTATCCGCACAAGATCCTGACGGGCCGGCGCGATCGCATCCGCACGCTGCGCCAGGAGGGCGGGCTTTCCGGCTTCACCCGCCGCAGCGAGAGCGAGTACGACCCGTTCGGCGCGGCGCATTCCTCGACCTCCATCTCCGCCGGCCTCGGCATGGCGATGGCGCGCGACCTGAAGGGCGATGACCGGCATGTCGTCGCCATCATCGGCGACGGCTCGATGTCGGCCGGCATGGCCTATGAGGCGATGAACAATGCCGGCGCGTCGAAGGCGCGGCTGGTGGTGATCCTGAACGACAATGACATGTCGATCGCGCCGCCGGTCGGCGCCATGTCGGCCTATCTGTCGCGGCTCATCTCGTCCCGGCCGTTCCTGTCGGTGCGCGACCTGATGGGAAGGCTAGCCAAGCGCTTCCCGCGCGGCATCGAGCGCACGGCGCGGCGCGCCGAGGAATTCGCCCGCGGCCTGCTGACGGGGGGCACGCTGTTCGAGGAGCTGGGCTTCTACTATGTCGGCCCGATCGACGGGCATGACATGGACCATCTGCTGCCCGTGCTGCGCAATTTGCGCGACGCCGAGGAAGGCCAGCCGATCCTGCTGCATGTCGTGACGCAGAAGGGCAAGGGCTATGCGCCCGCCGAAGCCAGCGCCGACAAGTATCATGGCGTCCAGAAATTCAACGTGATCACCGGCGAACAGGCCAAGGCCCCGCCCGGCCCGCCCACCTACACCAAGGTTTTTGCGAGCGCGCTGATCGCCGAGGCGGAAGCCGACGAGCGCATCGTGTCGCTCAATGCGGCGATGCCGAACGGCACGGGGCTCGACGCCTTCGCCAAGAGATTCCCCAAGCGCTGCTTCGATGTCGGCATCGCCGAGCAGCATGCGGTGACCTGCGCCGCCGGCATGGCGACCGAAGGCCTCAAGCCTTTCGTCGCCATCTATTCGACCTTCCTCCAGCGCGCCTATGACCAGGTGGTGCATGACGTGTCGCTGCAATCGCTGCCGGTGCGCTTCGCCATGGACCGCGCGGGGCTGGTCGGCGCGGATGGCGCGACCCATGCGGGCAGCTTCGACATCGCCTATCTGGGCTGCCTGCCCAACATGGTGCTGATGGCCTGCGCCGATGAGGCGGAGCTGATGCACATGGTGGCCACCGCCGCCGCCATCGACGACCGGCCGAGCGCCTTCCGCTTCCCCCGCGGCGAGGGCACGGGCGTGGCCCTGCCGGCCCGCGGCACGCCGCTCGAGATCGGGCGCGGGCGCGTGCTGCAGGAAGGCAATTCGGTGGCCATCCTCAGCTACGGCACCCGCCTGGCCGAATGCATGAAGGCGGCCGAGGAATTGGCGGCGCAGGGCCTGTCCTGCACCGTCGCCGATGCGCGCTTCGCCAAGCCACTCGACACTGGCCTGATCGAGCGCCTGGCGCGCGAGCACCCGGTGCTGATCACCATCGAGGAAGGCTCGGTCTGCGGCTTCGGCAGCCTGGTGGCCCACCATCTGGCCTGGAAGGGCCTGCTGGATGGCCAGACCAAGTTCCGCCCGATGACGCTGCCCGACATCTATATCGATCACGCGGCGCCCAAGGTTCAGTACGACATTGCCGGGCTGAATGCGCGCCACATCGCAGCCACCGCCCTTGCGGCGCTGGGCGTGGCCGAGGCCCAGGCCCAGCCGGCCCGCGCCTGACATGGCGACCGGCGCACGGATCCGCGCCGTCACGCCCCATGTGCTGATGGCCGATCTGGCGGAGCCCTTCGCCTATTCGCAGGCCTGGTACCGCCGCCGGGGCGCCATGCTGGTCGAGATCACGACCGAGGATGGCGTCACCGGCTGGGGCGAGGCCTTCGGGCCGCCCGAGCTGATCGCCCCGGTCGTCACCTGGCTGGCGCCGCTGCTGATCGGCCAGGATGCGCTGGCGCGCGAGGCGCTGTGGCAGACACTGTATAACCGCCTGCGCGACCATGGGCAGCGCGGCCTGGTGGTGGAGGCGATCAGCGCCCTCGACATCGCGCTGTGGGACATTGCCGGCCAGGTGCTGGGCCTGCCGATCCATCGGCTGATGGGCGGGCCGTTGCGGATGGAGGTCGAGGCCTATGCCACCGGCTTCTATCGGCGCGAGCGCGACGACCACCTGGCCTACCTGACCGAAGAAGCCCGGCTGCGGATCGGCGAAGGGTTTCGCACCCTGAAGCTCAAGACCGGCTGGGGCCTGGCCGAGGATATCGCCCTGACGCGCGCCTTCCGCAGCGCGATCGGGCCGGATATCGGCCTGCTGGTCGATTGCAACCATGCCTATGACGCGCCGTCGGCCATCGCCTATGGCCGCGCCGTCGCCGATTGCGACATTGGCTGGTTCGAGGAGCCGGTGCCGCCAGAGGATCTGGATGGCTATCTGGATGTCCGGCGCGGCCAGCCCATTCCGGTCGCCGGCGGCGAGGCATGTTTCGCGCGCTGGGGCTTCCGCGACATGATCCAGCGTCGCGCCGCCGACATCCTGCAGCCTGACGTGGCGGCCTGCGGCGGCATTTCCGAACTGAAGAAAATCGCGGACATGGCCAGCGCCTTCGGCCTGCGGGTCAACCCGCATGTCTGGGGCACCGGGGTGGCGCTGGCGGCTTCCCTTCACCTGCTGGCGGTGCTGCCGGACAATCCGCCCGGCCTGTTCCCGCGGCCGCCGCTGCTGGAGTTGGATCGCTCGCCCCACCCGGTGCGCGATGCGCTGCTGGTGACGCCGCTCGACGCGGCGCGCGGGCGGATGCGGGTGCCGGAGGGGCCGGGGCTCGGCATCACCATCGATCGCGCGGCGCTGCGGCGGTTCGCCGCCTGAGAGTTTGTGAAAGAATGCCCGCCAACACCGAATTCGCAGGATAAGGTTCAATGATGTCAGCGGGCATTCTTTCGCAAGTTCGATCGATTCACAGGCTCTGATGGCGGCCGGTCCGAAGCAACGTGCCGACCTTGCCCTGGTGGAGCGCGGCTTGGCCGAAAGCCGCACCCGCGCCCAGGCGCTGATCATGGCCGGGCTGGTCTTTTCCGGTGAACAGCGGATCGGCAAGGCTGGCGATCTGGTGCGCCAGGACCAGCCGATCGAGTTGCGCGGGCAGGACCACCCTTGGGTCTCGCGCGGCGGGGTGAAGCTGGCGCATGCGCTGGCGCATTTCGGCCTGTCGCCCGCCGGACGCGTGGCGCTGGATGTCGGCGCCTCGACGGGCGGGTTTACCGACGTGCTGCTGCATGGTGGCGCGGTGAAGGTGTTTGCCGTGGATGTTGGGCAAGGGCAGCTCGCCTGGAAGCTGCGCCAGGATCCGCGCGTGGCGGTGATGGAACGCGTGAATGCCCGCTACCTGGACAGCACGCATGTCGCCGAACCGGTGGGCTGCCTGGTCTGCGACGCCAGCTTCATCGGGCTGCGCACGGTGCTGGAGGCGCCCTTGAAGCTGGTGGCGCCCGGCGGCTTCGCGGTGGCGCTGATCAAGCCGCAATTCGAAGTGGGGCCCGCGGTGGCCAAGGGCGGCGTGGTGCGCGACGCCGCGGTGCATGCGCGCGTGTGCGCCGAGATCGCGGGCTGGTTCGCCGAACTGCCCGGCTGGCGCGTGCTGGGGGTGGAGCCGAGCCCCATCCTCGGCCCCGAAGGCAACCGCGAATTTCTGATCGCCGCTACCTTGGATTGACCAGGGTTAGACCGATACACCAGCCTTGGGCATAATGGCCTTGAGGAAGATACTGGGAGAAACGCCGTGATCACCACCCGCCGCGCCGCCCTCGGGCTGCTCGCCGCGCCAGCCCTTGTTGGCACCGCCGCAGCCCAATGGTCGCCGAGCCGGCCGATCCGGCTGATTGCGCCCTATCCGCCGGGTGGCGGCGTGGACACCACCTCGCGGCTGTTGGCGGGGCCCATGGGCACCCATCTCGGCCAGCCCTTGATCGTCGAGAATCGCGCCGGCGCGGGTGGTTCGATCGGCGCGGCGGAACTGGCGCGCAGCGCGCCCGATGGCCAGACGCTGATGATCGACGCGCTGGCGCATACGGTGAACCCGGCGTTGCTGCGCGGCCTGCCCTTTGACTATGCCACCGCCTTCACGCCGATCAGCCAGGTGGTGGTGCTGCCGCAGATGCTGCTGGTGAACCCGGCGCAGGTGCCCGCCCGCACGCTGCCGGAATTCGTCGCCTGGGTGAAGGCGCGGCCGGGCACGCTCTCCTACGGATCATCGGGGAATGCGACGGCGGCGCACTTGGCGTCCGCGCTGTTCGTGAACCGGGCGGATATCGACATCCAGCATGTGCCCTATCGCGGCGGCACGCCGGCGCTGCAGGATCTGCTGGGGGGCGCGATCAGCTTCGTGTTCGGCACCGTCTCCTCCTCGCTGCAATTGGCGCGCGAGGGGCGGCTGCGGGCGCTGGCCGTCTCCACGGCCACGCGGGTAGCGTCCCTGCCGGATGTGCCGACCGTGGCGGAACAGGGTTTCCCGGGTTTCGAGCTGAATGAGTGGAACGGGCTCTACGCGCCGGCGGGCCTGTCGGCCGCGGCGGTGACAGGGCTGCACGCGGCGGCACTGGTGGCGCTGGGCGATGCGGGCGTGCGGGCGCGGCTGGATGCGCTGGGGGCGCTGCCGGTGGGCAGCGCGCCGGCGGATTTCGCGCGCTATGTCGCCGATCAGCGGGCGCTGATGGCGCGGCTGGTGCGGGATGCGCGGATCGAGATCGGGTAGGGTGGTTTCATGCCGACCGGAAGCGCCTGGCGATTGGGAAAATGCACCCAACCAAGAAGGCTGGAGGA
>Ga0247843_1001578_pt1 | contig 45401 bp, 33 predicted proteins | sample LaCruzMarch2017__FD_192420 | JGI IMG/M metagenome (GOLD analysis project Ga0247843, IMG submission 192420) | Freshwater microbial communities from meromictic Lake La Cruz, Castile-La Mancha, Spain - LaCruzMarch2017_8m | ecosystem: Environmental > Aquatic > Freshwater > Lake | place: Spain...
ATTCTTTTTTAAAGGCATTACGTAAGATATAATCCTTTAATATATTGAATATCAGCTTATTAAATCAATATTTACGCCTAAATTACTAACAATTAGGTGTTTATGTATTTTTGTCGTGTACTAAGAATTTCTTTATAAACACTTTTAATCAAGATGTTGAATATGCAAATCCCTAAATGTTGTTTTATTAAGAATGGTTTGTCACTTTTTCTTATTTTGTTTAATTCTTTAATAAGTTTTGCCCAAATTTCTTCCATAAATATCATTAATATAGATTCAAATGTATTGGTAAATACGAAATTGCTCTTTGGAATTACTTTCGATGGAAGGACAAGTTTAATCGGAAGTTCCAACTATGGTCAGATTGGATATTATGACACAACGGGAGCTATACTTCCTCCAATAGATTCTATTTTTAGTGATTTTCCACTTACAACAGTACGATACCCTGCAAATGGAAATGCAGTTGGCTTTGAATGGAAGAAATCAATAGGTCCGTTGCCAAGACTAGCTCAAGACCTATTGGGAAATATTGGAAGTCCTCAACCAGTAAATTTCGGTTTCGATGAATTCATTGAAATGTGCTTTGAAAAAGGCATTACTGGAGATGATATCCAAATAATGGTCCCAATTTATGATGATAATACGACAGGACTTACAAATACTCAAATGTTGGCGGCTGTTCCAGATGTTATTTCTAACAATGCTGACTGGGTAGAATATTGCAATAGTCCAAATAACGGCTCCAATCCCGGAGGAGGAACAGATTGGGCTGCAGTAAGAGCCGCAAATGGGCATCCAAATCCATATAATATTAAAATTTGGAACATTGGCAACGAACCTTGGGCAATGGGAGAATTCACAGCTTTTAATTGCGCTAATTATTTAAATACTGTTACTCCAATAATTGACGCAATGTTAGCAATAGATCCAACATTGAAAATTACAATGCCAACAATGGGAATTGGCAATGGATCATGGTTTAGTGTATTGCTCAATTCCACTTTAGCTCAACAAGGAAAAATTTATGCTCTTTCTCAGCATTTCTTTGGCGATGAACAGTTGTCAACACCAAATCCAAATATTGCATCCTGCGATACATTTCTAAATAATTTAATTACAGGTGCTAAAACAAAAGGGATAAAAATTATTATTGGAGACTATGCACATAGCATTCCTTCAACTAATCCTACTATGGCGCAGCAAGATTTAGCCATGCAATGGAGAGGAGCAAATTTTATAGCGGATTTTTTATTAATGTTATCCCAAAAATCAGATATCGAAAGAGCTAATTTCTGGACGTATGGCAATGTATATGCTACTTGGCATCCAATAAAAATAAATATTAATGGGGATTATAAATTAATGCCAGCAGCTGAAATTTATAAAATTCTTCAACCAGCATTTTTAGATAAGTCAATAAAAGTCTCTAATTATTCGCCAACTTCTAGCGATGGAATATTATATTCAGTTAGGTCTAATGCATTTGTTACTAATGATTTATCTAAACTGAATATTGTGGCTGTAAATAGGGACAGAAACAATACAGAACGATTAAAAGTTTATGGATTGAATGGATATAATTTATCAAAAGCTACTCTTTACAATGCCCAAGAATTAACTTCTGATAGTATTATAAAATTTGAAACAAGTGCAGATGTTTATGACGAATATGTGATGCCAGCATCTAGTATTTTGATTCTTGAGTTTATTGTTAATTCAGAAAATATTGAAAAACTCATAATTCAAGATAAATCAATAAAATGCTACCCAAATCCTACTAATGGAAATTTGATATTTTCAGAAACATTAGAAAATATTGAAATGTTTGATTTTAGTGGGAGACAGATAATTTCTAAAAAAGGAACTTCAAACTTTATTTCAATTGAAAACATGCAACCAGGCGTCTATTTTATTAAATCAGGTAAAACAGTATTAAAGTTTGTAATTGATTAAATAAACGAGTTCAAATCTGTTGAAAATAGAAGATAGGACCTAAAACTAGTATTCTCAAAACGAAATAATCTCTGTGCTAAATCCTTTCAGTTTAAATTCATTCAAATTCAACATTTCATTGCTTATAATGCTTTTTCCTGCGCGTTTCGATTTCAAAAATTCATCGTAACGATCTACAGAAATTGCTGTTTCGGTTGCATTGGTATTTAATACCACCATTATTCTCTCTTTTTCAGCAATTCTAAAGTAAACGTAAATTCCTTTTTCAGGCACAAACTGGTGAAAATCTCCGCTGGCAATTGCAGGAGACTGTTTATGCCAAACAGCTAATTTCTGCACATACCTAAAAGCATCTTCTTCAGCTGGTTTCCTGCCTGCTCTTACAAATTTGTTGCTGCTATCTGCTGCCCATCCGCCAGGGAAATCTGCTCGTACTTTTCCATCAGGGTCAGCATAGTTTTTCATTAAAATCTCAGTTCCGTAATACATGCTTGGAATGCCGCGCATGGTCATTAACATTGCAATTCCCGATTTGTACTTATCTACATTTTCTCCTACAACAGAAAAGAAACGACTAAAATCGTGGTTATCTAGAAAAGTAACATTATTTGAAGCCTTGTTATATAAAATATCTTGCGCAAAGGTGTAATAAATACGCGCAGCACCGTCGGTCCATCCGAAAGGTTTGGTAAGTGCATCCGTTATTGCAAAATGCAATTGAAAGTCAATGGCTGATGGCAAATGCGAATCGAAACGATCACGTGCCTTAAACTTCTCAGTAAAAAAAGATTGAATAGGTACACCGTGGTCCCAAATTTCAGCAAACATGCCCAAATTTGGGTATTCTGCTAATAAATCTTGCGCCATTTGCGCTAAGTAATTTTGGTCAGGATATGCGTAAGTATCAATTCTAAATGCATCTAAACCAGTATATTCTACCCACCAAATGTAACTTTGGGTGAGGTATTTTGCTACGTGTGGGTCACGTTGATTTAGGTCGGGCATATGCCAGTCGAACCAGCCGTCTGTAAATTGTTTACGGTCTGTTTCTGTAGCATAAGGATCTATAAGAGTAGGTGCGCGGTAGGTGGTTTTGGTAAATTTATCCCATTTATTAAACCAACTTTTGGAAGGTTGGTTTTTGTATAACCAATGTCTGTCGCCAGTGTGATTTGGAACAATGTCCATTACTGTTTTTATTTTCAACGCACGCGCTTTCTCAACCAATTGTCTGTATTGTTCATTAGTTCCAAAACGAGCATCAATATTATAATGGTCAGTAATGGCATAACCATGGTAAGAACTTATAGGCTGATTATTTTCCTGCACCGGATTTAACCAAAGCGCCGTTACCCCTAATTCCGATAAGTAATTCAATTTGCTTTCTACGCCGGCTAAATCGCCCCCATGTCTCACAAAAAGTGAATCCCGACGAATATTGGTTTGTTCCATTCCAGCAACAATATCGTTACTAGGGTCACCATTACAAAATCGGTCGGGCATGGCAAGGTAAATAAAATCGGAAGCGTTAATACCTAGCACTTTACTACCATCATTGGTTCTGTTTTGAAGGTTAAAACCATGCACCAAGCGTTTCTTACCATTTACAAATATAATGGGAACTATTCCTGCTTCTGCTGTAGGAGAAATTTGTAAGGTGAGGAATACAAAATCAGGGTTTTCAGTCTTATCTGCTGAAACAATGCTTATTCCTTCCCATAAAATTTCAGGAGTAAATGTGCTAATAGAAGGATGAAAAACAATAATTTCTACTTGTGGATTTTTCATTCCAATCCACCAAGAAGATGGTTCTATGCGTGCAATTGTGTTTTTTATTGACTTTGGGGGTGTTGAAAGTGTTTTAACTGGAAATAAAACACAAAACTGTAAAATACTGAATATGAAAATAATACGAGCACTGAATTTCATCATTTTTAATTTTTTTTTGATGGACACAAGCTAAACAATAAAGTGAGACAACAATATATTCTTAAACGATAATCCATATGATTACCTATCAAAATTTTTCTTATGACATTTAAAGAATTTTACCTTCTTTGTAATGATGAGGAAGCTTGTAAGATCAAGCTAAAGGCTGTTCTTGAGCAGGAAGGAATAGTTTGCAAAAAGCGTGGATGAAAACAACATGGGACAAAGGGAGAGAGAGTTAAGCTTCAAAAATGGGTAGAATCAAATGAAAAAAATTTATAACATTACTTATCCAACTTCTACTTGGCTAAAATGGGCTACTCCAAGAATGTTCTGGACTGCAAATGCTGAAAAACTAGCGCATAAACAAGAGTTGAATAAAATGATTCCTGATTGGGAAAAGATAAAAGCACCAGTTATTATGATTCAAGGTTTGGCAGACGAACTGCTATCCAAAGTAATATTTTGTTTTTAAAAAGGCTACTTTTAAAAACAAGCGTGAAGATTTATGCAACAAGAGGTCTAGAACACTTTCTCTAATGGCTATAAAAGAAGTTAATTACAAAGAACATTTTCGAAATGATAGAGATGCTTGGCAATTGATAAGTAAATTATTACTTTTGAGCAATGAAGTTAACCATCATAAATTATTTAGGAGCAACAGTAATTGCGATTTTTTTGCTTTTGGCATGCGATGCTCCAGAAAGTGTTAGGTTTGGGAATAGTCAGCATAACTTATCGAAAGATTTATTTGCTTCAGTACCAGTTGACTTTATGCACTACCAAATTGCATTGGGCGATACTATTGAAGAAGTGCAAAATAAGTTAGGTTTTTATCTAGAAATGAATGATTTTGAAGGCTACCAAAAAGCGGAGTTCAAGGTTAATTCTATTAGCAATTCGGCAAATTCAAAAGTTGAATGTGTATTTATGAAGCAACGATTGGTTTCTTTTAAGGCAGATTTTGAGTTAAAAAGAGCAGCAGAAAGAATTACAGATACCTTAAAAGCATTGGCTAAGGTGCAACCTTCTATACTAAATTTGAGAAATGAATTAGAAAAAAAAGGTATTTCATTTTACTCATTTAAAAAGTTAAGTGAACAAGTTACTTTTGCTTTTAAAATGGATAAAAACAATAATTACAAAGGATGTGTTTATCAAATAGCTTATCCAGAATTTGCCAATGGCTTTAAGATTTAATTCAATTTAATTATGAGAATTTATTTCACCTTTTTGTTTACACTTTTCGTTTCTATTTTTAGTTTAAGTGCACAAGCAACTGCGAAACGTGAAGAAGCTTTAAAACTGTTAAAAGAAGGAGAATTTGCCAAAGCAATTGTAGCGGCTGATGCCGCTGTAAAAGATGATGAAGGAGATGCTGCTAATTGGTTTACTAGAGGCTTAATTAAGTTGGAGAGTAATAACTCTTCTGAGGCATTAGAAGATTTTGTAAAAGCAGAATCCTTAAAGCTGAATTCTGTTGATTTATTATTAAAAAAGGGAATCGCTTTAAATAATTTAGGAAAACACAAAGAAGCAATAGAAGAATTAAAAAAAGCAGAGAAAATAGATACAAAAAATTATGAGATTCCTTATAATAAAGTATTGGCTTATGAGGAACTAGAAGATGATAAAAATAAGTTGATAGAATTGAATAAAACAATTGAATTAAAACCAGATTTCATAGAAGCTTTAACAATGCGTGCAGAGTTAAGTTTTGAAAGTGAAAATTTTAAATTATGTATTGCTGATTGTGATAAGATTATTACCCTTAATCCAAATTCTGCTGATGCCTACTTTTTCAGAGGTGTAGCAAAAGGAGCAACAAAAAGTAATGATGAGGCAATTGCAGATTTTACTAAAGCATTAGAAATAAATCCAAAGCATGATGAGGCACTAAATTATAGAGGTACTGCAAAATATGTTTCGGGTAATAAAAAAGGGGCCTGTTCTGATTGGGAAAAAGCGATAAAACTGGAAAACCCAAAGGCCGAAGAAAATTTTAATACTTATTGTGTATCACAAGATTAATAATGAAAAACTTACTCTTACTTCTTTCTTTACTTATCGCTTCAATTGCTTTTTCACAAAATAATGAACAAGTTGATAAAGCTTATAATAAATTCTACAATGAGGGAACAACCTACATTGGAGAGAAGAAATTTAAAGAGGCATTACAATTTTTTAATGAAGCAATTGCTTTAAAGAAAAATTCAGCTGAAGCAATATTTGCAAGAGGAACTTGTTACCTAATGTTGAATGAGAGAGATAAAGCTTGCATTGATTTTAATGCTGCAAAAGCACTTAAGTTGACATCTGCTGAAGAGTACATAAAAAAATACTGTGAAAATAATTCTCCAGGAAGAACCCAAAAACCGCTAAATAATAAATAATGCGCCCAATCATTTTCATCTTCGCATTATTTTATTACGGTGTATTAATAGGACAAACTACTGCTCAAGATTACTATAATAGCGGGGCTGCAAAAGGATTAACAGAAGATTATGAGGCTGCAATTACTGCCTTTACAAAGGCGTTAGAATTAAACCCAAAGTTTGAAGATGCTATATATAGCAGGGGAATATGTTACTTTAGGAAAAAGAATTCAAAATTAGCTATTGCAGATTTTACCAAACTAATCGCTATGAATGCTTCTAATGCCAAAGCATATAACCAGCGCGGTTTGTGCAAATCGCAAATGGGAGATAATACAGGCGCTATAAATGATTTTAATGACGCTTTAAGTATAATACCAAATGAATCTCAGTTTTTCTACAATCGTGCAATAGCAAAGTATAATAATGGAGATTATACTGGTTCAATTGATGATCTTACTAAAGCAATTGAAATAGATCCTTCTCAAGGTTCATTCTATTATAAAAGAGGTGTATTAAATTATATTTCAGGCGCTAAAATGGCCGCTTGCTTTGATTTGAACAAATCTGTAGATCTTGGTTATTCAGAAGGATACGACATTATTAAATTGTATTGCCGTTAACAATAAGGCAATAATTTTTAAAACGACATATGAGTTTTTTTTCTAACCAGCCACTTGCTGAACGTATGCGTCCCGATACCTTAGAATGGTATATCGGGCAAACACAATTGGTGGGAAATGGTGCCTTGTTAGAAAAGATAATTCAACATAAATTACCCATACCTTCCCTCCTACTTTGGGGACCTCCAGGAGTTGGTAAAACTACATTGGCCAATATTATTGCAAAGAATTCTGGTGCGCCATTTTTTGCCTTAAGTGCCATTCAAGCTGGCGTAAAAGATGTACGTGAAATTATAGATTCCGCTTCAAGACAAGGTGGATTGTTGCAAAAACCGATTTTATTTATTGATGAGATTCACCGTTTTAGCAAGAGTCAGCAAGATGCTTTGCTGGGCGCAGTTGAAAAAGGTATAATTACTTTAATTGGTGCAACTACCGAAAATCCTTCTTTTGAAGTAATACCAGCATTGATATCGAGGTGCCAGATATTTGTTTTGAAACCTTTGTTGAATGAAGAGTTGATTCAATTGTTGAAACATGCCATTACGCATGATGCATCGTTGAAACACAAAAACATAGTTTTAAAAGAAACGGATGCATTATTGCAATTTTCGGGTGGTGATGCGCGTAAATTATTGAATTTATTTGAATTGGCAGTGAGTGCTGCCACTAATCCAGAAGAAATAGAAATAACGAATGCCGCTATCCATGAAATTGTGCACCAAAAAACACAGTTGTACGATAAAACGGGAGAAATGCATTATGATGTAATTTCTGCATTTATAAAGAGCATGCGTGGCAGCGACCCTAATGCAGCTTTGTATTATTTGGCCTTGATGCTTGAGGCCGGAGAAGACCCTAAATTCATAGCCCGTAGAATGTTGATTTTAGCATCAGAAGACATTGGAAATGCTAATCCAACTGCGTTGATTTTAGCCAATAATTGTTTCCAGGCGGTAAGTGTGATTGGTTACCCTGAATGCGATTTAATATTGAGTCAAACGGTGATTTATTTGGCAAGTTCTGCCAAAAGCAATGCTTCATACACTGCAATTAGGGCTGCGCAAGCATTGGTAAAACAGTCGCCCAACTTGACTGTTCCTTTGCATTTGCGAAATGCACCAACTAAGTTAATGAAGGATTTAAATTACGGCGCCGATTACCAATATGCGCATCAGTTTGAAGGCAACTTTGTAGACATTGAATTTTTACCAGCGGATATATCAGGCACCAAGTTTTACGAACCGGGAAATAACGCCAGAGAAAATGAGATAAGGAATAGGTTGAAGGTTTTGTGGAAAGAGAAATATGGATATTAATTAATAATTATGAATTAATAATTAATAATGTGTCAATGCGCGGATAACATTGAACGCTAATTTCGAAAAGTAGCAAATTTTTAACTTTTCATTATTAATTATTACCTATTCATTTATTATTACCTATTCATTATTAATTACATAAATGCTTGGCTTAAGGACTGAGCCAAATACCGCCCGACTTTAGGAGGGCAGTATGGGCGAAGGCCTGACCGCAGCGGCTGAAACTAATGTGTATTTTTTAATAAAATGTTGATGAGCCGCTGGGGGAAGCCCCAAAAAATGGAAATGCTCAAACTTTTTAAGTGAGGTGTATAACAATTCATCTTGTAATTTTTACGGTTCGTCGGAAAAGTAGCAAATTGCCGAACGATTGAGCGGAAGTTTGCAGCATCAAAAAAAACTCAAACTATGAAAACTAAAATTTACACTTCGAATCTATCTGTTATAATGGCGCTTTGCATGATACTGCTGAGCAATTATGCAAATGGACAAGCTTTGACCCAAAATATTAGAGGAACTGTGATTGACAATGCATCGCAAATTCCGGTGATTGGCGCCATTGTGATTGTGGTGGGAAGTAATCCTATAATAGGCGCTACTACTGATGTGGATGGGAATTTTAAATTGGCGAATGTGACCGTTGGGCGACCTGTGGTACAAATTAGTTTAATTGGTTACAATCCTGTAAAACTGAGCAATTTGGTACTGACTTCGTCAAAGGAATTGGTGCTGAATATTCCTTTGGAAGCTAACACCTACGTAGGTAAAGAGGTGGAAATTGTTGCAAAAATAGACAAGGATAAACCTTTGAATGAAATGTCGGGTATGAGTGCGCGTACATTTTCTGTGGATGAGGCGCAACGCTATGCGGGAAGTTTTGGAGACCCTGCAAGGCTTGCGAGCAGTTTTGCGGGTGTGGTTGCTGGAAATGACCAAAGAAATGATATTGTAGTGCGCGGAAATTCTCCCTTGGGCGTGCTTTGGCGATTGGAAGGTGTGGACATTCCAAGTCCTAGTCATTACAGCGGTTCTGGAACTTCAGGCGGGGCGGTTTCTGTGTTGAACACCAACGTTTTGGCTAATAGCGATTTTGCATCGGGTGCTTTTGCCGCCGAATATGGAAATGCTACCTCAGCGGCATTTGATGTGAAAATGCGCAATGGGAATAATGAAAAACGCGAGTACACCGCACAAGTTGGTTTTAATGGATTTGAATTTGGTGCCGAAGGTCCATTTAAAAAAGGGAAAAAGGCGAGTTATATGATTAATTACAGGTATTCGACTTTGGGATTATTTGATGCCGTTGGAATTTCGTTTGTAAAAGGTGGCGTTCCTAAATATCAGGATATCAGCATGAAATTGAATTTTCCACATAAAAAAGGGATGACATCTATTTTCGGAATTGGTGGCACAAGTGATATATTTTTTAAAGGGGAAAAAGACAGCACACTTTGGAAAGAGAGTGCTGACGAACAACAAGATTTAAAAAACGGAAGCGATATGGCTGTAGTGGGAATAAATCATGTGCAATTTTTAAATATCAATACTACATTGAAGATTTCTGTTGCAGGAACTGGCAGTAAATTCAGAACTACGGTCGATTCCATTACGCCGAATTACAATGTTATTCAGCAATTTAAATCGAGAATTACCGAGCAGAAATTGTTTGGTTCGGCTGTGTTGAATACCAAAATTAGCAATCGCTCGCAAATTAGGGCAGGTGTAATTGCTAGCAGGTTTTTTTATAATAATGATGTGAGTATTTACGACAAGTCTTTGAGCGGAATGCGCAATCTAGTAGCATTTAATGGTGATGGTGATTTAATTCAGGGTTATGGGCAATGGCAATACAAAGCTGGTAAAAAATGGACATTTAATGCAGGTTTACATGCTTTACATTTTTATTTAAATAACAAATCGTCGGTGGAGCCGAGAGGTTCTATTAAATACCAATTATCGGGAAATAAATCGTTGAGTTTTGGTGCAGGAAAACACAGCAGAATATTGCCGGTAAATATTTATTTAAGAGAAACATTATTGGCGAACGGCACTTCTATACAAACCAATAGAAACTTAGATTTATTAAGGTCGAATCATTTTGTATTGTCGTATGATTGGTTAATAAAAGAAAACCTACGGTTAAAAACAGAAGTGTATTACCAAGAGCAATATAATGTTGGCATTCAACAAGGAAGACCTAGTAGTTTATCAGTATTAAATTACGGAGCTAATTTTGGAGATGTAATTGGTCCTGATAGCTTGGAAAGCAAGGGAAAAGGAACTAACAAAGGGATTGAGTTAACTTTAGAAAAATTCTTTAATAAAAACTATTATTTCTTATTAACGACCAGCATTTTTGATAGCAAATACAAGGGTTCTGATGGAATTGAAAGAAATACAGCATTTAATTCGAAATATGCTTTTAATTTATTGGCAGGAAAAGAAATACCAGTTGGTAAGACAAAGCAAAATGTAATTATTTTAAGTTTTAGAACTGTAGCAACTGGCGGAAATTGGATTTCACCGATTGATTTAGATGCATCAAGAGAAGCTGGTTCAGAGGTAAGAGATGAAACCAAAGCTGGAACGGTGCAATTAAAAGCATATTACCGTACCGATATTCGCATTGGATTTAGAAAAAATAAAAAGAAATTTACAGAAGAATATGGATTTGATATTCAAAATGTATTGAATAGAGAAAATATTTTTAGTCAATTGTATAATGTGAGCAGCGGCGAGGTACAAAATAATTTCCAAGTAGGATTTTTTCCGATGGCATTGTATAGAATTACTTTTTAAAATAAGGAAACATGAAAACGTTACATACTATTTTATTGTCCTTGCATATTTTAGGAGGAATGCTAGGTTTGGTAATTGGCACAATGCAAATTATTCTTAGAAAATCAGGTAAATTGCATAGAAATATGGGTAAATATTATGTTGCTGCTATGTTTTTAGCAACACTTTCAGGAACTGTATTGGCTGTATTTTTAGGAAGTTCATTTTTATTTTTAATTGGAATATTTAGTTTCTATTTATGTTATTCGGGAATGCGCATTGTAACATTTAAGAGAATTGAAAATACAGCTCAATTTAAATGGTACGATAAATTGATAGCTTTGATTACCATAGTATTCGCCATATTAATGATAACTTCTGGATTGTTTAATTTTAAAACCTCAGAATTTAGAATTAACCCAATATTATTAACTTTCGGAATATTGAGCTTCTTCTTTTCTTTTACAGATTTATTGATGTATTTAAATGTAAAATGGAGAAAATATCCAAAAACATTTTGGCTGGAAACGCATATTGGAAGGATGATTGGCTCTTACATTTCGGCAGTAACGGCATTTTTGGTGGTGAATGTGCAAATTGAGCAAATGTGGATACTTTGGTTGGCTCCTACTTTGGTTGGCTCAGTAGTAATTTCAATTTTCATTGCTAGATTTACAAAGAAAATAAGTACTGCAAAAGGGTAATATGAAGAACTCTAATAAAGCACTCTTTTTTACAGGAGATAAAATAGCTACATTTAAAGACTTACTGCTAATGATTGCAGTAGGATTCACAATTGTGTTCTATTTTGTTATTGCTGATTGGATTGGAAATATTAGTACACCAGTAAATAAAATACTTTATAATGTTTTATTTTCAGTTGGTATAACGATTATTCTCTATACAATTTTCAGAATAATGTTTAAACTACTAAACATCTATTTACCATGGAATGAATCAATTATAAAAAGATTATTGGTGGAGATTCCGGCAATTTTTGTAATTTCTATTTCTGTAATGTGGATATATTCAGGCCTATGGGATTTCTGCACATCTTCGCTAGGTATGTCACTTTTTAGCAATATAACCATTTCAGTAATTGTTTCTATTTTACTCAATACCATTTTTGAAAGTGTGCAATTGTTTAGATTATACAAGGAAAGCTTATTGCACAGCGAAATACTGAAAAGACAAAATATTGAATCGCATTTCGAGACTTTAAAAAATCAGGTTGCTCCACATTTTTTATTTAATAGTTTAAATACACTTATAGCATTAATTGATGACAATACCATAAAGGCAAAGGAATTTGTGGAGCATTTGGCAGCTTATTATCGCTATGCATTGCAAGTAACCAATGAAGATACTGTAAGTATTGCAACCGAATTAAAATTGGTTGAAAACTATTTGTTTCTATTGAAATGTAGGTTTGATGAGAATTTGCAAGTAAAAATTATGATAGATGAAACACTGAAAAATAAAAGCATTATTCCATTGAGCGTTCAATTATTAATAGAAAATGCTGTAAAGCACAATGTAATAAGTACTTCCAAACCATTGAAAATTGAAATTTATAATGAGAATAATTATTTAATCATCAGAAATAATTTGCAAAAAAAAGACGCATTAGAGGCTAGTAATAAAATTGGATTAAATAACATTAATAGCCGTTTTGAGATAATTAAAAATAAGTCAATTATTATTGAAGAAACAAATAACTATTTTACAGTGAAACTTCCCATTTAAAATTTCAGGAAAATGAAAATATTAATTGTAGAAGACGAGCAGTTAGCAGCTAAAAGATTAGAAAAATTAGTCTTATCATTAAAAAATGATGCGGAAATTGTTGGTAAAACAGATAGCGTGGAAAGCACTGTAGATTGGTTAACTAATAATCAAATGCCTGATTTATTCTTTATGGATATTCAATTAGCTGATGGCTTAAGCTTCACCATTTTCGATAAAATAACCATCAATAAACCTGTAATTTTCACCACAGCTTTCGATGAATATGCATTAAAGGCATTTAAAGTAAATAGCATTGATTATTTGTTAAAACCTATTAATGAAAATGAATTAAAAAATGCTTTGACAAAATATGAAAATACACAAATTCAAAAGCCGAATGAAAATTCATTTGCTGAAATACTTAAGCAATTAACTCAAAAAAATACGTTTAAAAATCGGTTTTTAGTCACCAAATCAGACGCAATAATTCCTTTACACATTTCAAACATTTGCTGGTTCAAGGCAGAGGATAAAATGGTATTTATCTACACGAAAGATTTACAAAAACATATTATTTCTCAAAGCTTAGAAGAAATTTCTGCAGATTTAGACCCAGCATTATTTTTCAGGGTAAATAGGTCATATATTATTCAAAGAAATTGTATTGAAAAAGCGAATTTTCATTTTAATGGAAAGCTTAAATTACAAGTAAATCCTGTAAATAACGAGGACATTATGGTAAGCAGAGATAAAGCGAATGCTTTTAAGGAATGGTGGGTAAAGTAAAAATTAGCATCTTGCGCTATGCTCTACAAAGTATTGGCAGTTATTGTAAGATGGTGGTTGAGTATCCATTATAAAAGAATTTTCGTTGGAGGATTAGAGAATTTTCCTGCAAAAGGCCCTGTTTTACTGGCAGCAAATCATGGAAATGCGTTTTTAGATGCCATTACAGTTTGCTTAAGTGTAAACAGACCTGTTTGGTTTTTAGCACGTGCAGATATTTTCAAAAAAAACTGGCAAAAGAAATTGCTACATGCCATACATATTATTCCTGTTTACCGTATACGAGACGGAATTGAGAACATGGAAAAAAACAACGAAACGTTTAATTTCTGTGTAAAACTAATTGAGAATAATGAGGTAATTTTAATGTTTCCCGAAGGAAATGCAGTCCCAGAAAAGCGTTTAAGGCCATTAAAAAAAGGAATTGCTAGAATTGCATTTCAAGCTGCAGACCAATTAAATTGGGAAAAAGAAATCCCAATAATTTCCGTGGGAATAAATTATGTGACCCATACGCAATTCAGAACGGAAGTAATGCTCGGTTTTTCAGAGCCGTTGCTTATTCGGCAATTTGAAAATACTTATAAAACCGAACAAACCCAAGCCATTAGAAAATGTATGATTGAGGTAGAAAATAACCTTAAATCGCAAATGCTAATTGTTCCGGCACAAGAACAAGATTACCATGCTGAAATTGCATTATATATTGCAAGAAGCGAGCGAACATATAAACTAAGAAAAACCTGGTATTTCGAAACAGATAGACTAGCTGCAGAACAAGTAACTGTTTCGAATTTTGTGGAAAGAGATTCGCTTGAACTAAGAAATAAACTTCAGGTTTTTGCAGAAAAAAGTCAACAGATTTCAGTTCCATTAGCGTCAGCTTCCAGTGAACTTCCCAAAGGGAGAATGTTCAATTTAATAATTGGTTTTATACCAGCAATTGTTGGAATAATCATGAATGCAATTCCTGCCTTTTATGCAAAAAGAGTAACTTCAAAAATTGTAAACGATGCACAGTTTACAAGTTCTATTTTGTTGGGAACCGGTTTATTTTTTACCTTGATATGGAGTTTAATTTTGTCAATATTACTTGCAATCTTAATTCATCCTTTGTTTATTTTATTACTGATGCTCATTCCTTTGTCTGCCAAATTTTCGCTCATTTGGCTGGATGCCTTGGCGCTACAAAGAATCAGATTCATTAAATTGAGTTTAAGAAAAAGGAATAAAAAGTAAGATTAATAAAACTTATTACTTTTAATTTATTTCCTTCTTTTTCCTCCATGAGGGTTTGCTTGAGGAGCGGTTTTCGGAGGATTGCGTTTTACTTTGTTATAATTACTTTTTTTCTCTGGAGCAATCTTTTGCTGTGAATTCTTCTTTCCTCCATTAACATTAGAGGAACCTTTCTGAGGAGCTTTTACTTTTCCATTTGGAGCTATTTGTTTTCCACCATTTAAATTTTTTCCTGCTTTCTGCTTTTTGTGCCAAACATGCGCGGGTGCGTATTTCTTTACCACGAAAGGAGAAAAAACTTTATGCGTTTTGTACACTTTATGTGCAACTTTCAAATGCAAAACAGGAGAAAACTGATAAAAAGAATGATATACTTTAACTCTTTTTCTGTAAATTCTCCATGGATTTGGTCTCCAAGGTTTCCATCTTGCTGGATAAAAACCCCAGTAATAAGGAGAAACCCATACTCTGTATGCAGGTCTGTAAACAAATCTAACACATGGCCAAGCCCACACATTTAGAAAAACTATTTTAACAATTGAATATTCTGAAGGTCCTGATTTTCCGCCTTGAATTTTTTCATCGTAGGGCTCAACAAAAACGCTGTCTCCGAATATTTCAGCATCTCCTACAATTTGAATTTGAGCTGATTCTGGACCATTTTTTTCTAATGTAATTACTGCTATATCTTGAGATTCGTCTTTATTAACTGCAACTCTTAAAACAAATGCATGAGCATCACCTTCAGTAAATTCATGCACGCTTAAATAATCTATATTCTTATCATCATTAATATCTAAATTATTTACACCATTTTCTTCACTATTAATGGAATTTTCAAAATCTTCAGGACTTGAAGACTTCTTAAATAATTCTAATGCTGCTGCCAAGTCAAATTGGTCACCTGGCAAACCTGTGCTGTCTGCTTCATCTAGAGATTGTGCATTTATGCTAAAAGTTGAACATAAAAATGCCAAAACAAAAATGGGGAAATAAATTGCTTTCATAAATTTTAATTTGAACGGAAAGACTAATAACCTTTATAATAGTTTAAACCTTTCAAAGTTAATTCAAAATCTGTATGCCTTTCCAGTTATTTCAATCCTTAACTTTTCCTAATTTCAATGTATTCAGCATCCACGTTGGAAGCGGTTTAGCTGGATTTCTTTTTCTTAAATCTAAGTACCAGCCAATTTTTTTAATCAGGGGAATTCTATGGGTTTGCACAAATTCTATTAATGTCCCATCAGGGTCTTCGGTGTAGGAGAAGTGACCTGCTGCTTCGCCCATATCGAAGCTATTGGCGCTATTTACAGTAAATGGAAATCCTTTTTCGTTGCATTTATTTTCAAGTTGATGCATATCGTTTACATCGAAACAAATGTGAATAAAGCCCAAATCTCCCCAGAATCGGTCGGCATAAATTTTCCGTGGTGCACCGTCTAAAAGCTGCACCAATTCTATTTCTGCTGGTCCTAACAACCTGCTAAATGCGCCACCAAATGGCACTTTAGGTCTTAATGTAACACGCCTAAATTTATTTGTATCAGAAAATTCTGAAAATACACCAGTATTATCAGATACAACTTGGTCGAAACCTAGCACTTGCTGGTAGAAAATGAGTGCTTTTTCCATATCGCTTACTCCTATTTGAACACCGGCGCTTCCTCCATGTGGATGTTTTCCTTTACCAAACCATTCTTCACCACTTATAAATGTAAATCGATTGCCATAAGGGTCAACAACAACAAATCTTTTTCCTAATTTTTCATCTGAATAAATGGCTGAAACAGGCGTGTCTCTTTCTATCATTTCGCGGTGTGCTTTTTCTACATCACGGCATTTCATCATCACACCAAATATTCCTAAATCGCCTGGTAAGGCTGCAAACTCAGCTGCTTGTGGCGTTCTATTTGTAAATTGCCATATTTCGAAGCCACCACCACCTTGCATGTTCATGGCGAGAATTGCATAGCGCGAAAAAGCTTTTCCACCAGTGTATCTTGTCATCAATTCAGCTGAAGAAGCATCTTTAAAAACGGGAACATCCATTCCAAAGTGCTTTCTATACCAAGTAAATGCTTTCTCTGCGTTACTCACTCCAATTCCAACTTGCTGTATTCCGCTTAGTAATGATAAATTGCTCATGCTTTTAGGTTGCTTTTACCCTTTTAATCAAATAATAAAATAGTGGTGGACAAAAACGCTTCAAAAATACCGGTATCAATTCGAGTTTCCCAATCAAAACTTCATATTGTTTGTTTTTGATGGCCTTTTCAATCTTTTGGGCGCATTTAGCAGCACTAACTCCGTTTCTTTGACCATTGTCTAATTTCGCATGCGCTTTACCGTCGCCTTGTACTGCATTGAACGAAATATTGGTAAGCACTCTTCCTGGACAAATAATAGTAACATAAATTGGAACATCTTTTAATTCTAATCTTAAAGCTTCAAAATAACCTTGCAAAGCATGTTTAGAGGCGGCATAAGTACTTCTTAGCGTGAAGCCAAACTTTCCGGCAATGCTGCTCACAACTGCAATATGTCCGCTTTTTTGTTCAATAAAATAAGGAAGCAATGCCTTTGTTAGTGAAATTGGCGCAAAGTAATTTACCTCCATTAAATTTCGCTCTACAGCAAATTTAGTTTCCATTGCTAATGCTCGTTGACTCACGCCTGCATTGTTGATAAGCACATCAATTTTACCGAAAATATTCCAGGCTTTCTTTGCAATTTGATGATGGTCTTCGATATCGACCATATCAAATACCAAGATTTCTGCCTTTGCAGTTTTATTGCACTTTTCTTGTACACTTAGCAAGGCTTCATTATTTCTTCCACTTAAAATTAGCTTATTTCCATTCTTAGCTAGTTGCAAAGCCAGCGCTTCGCCAATTCCAGAAGAAGCTCCTGTTATCCAAATAATCTTTTGTTTCAACCCTTTCATAAGTTTACATTTTCTCAATATCTTATTTCACACCTCAAATGAAGCAGTTTTTTGTAAGATAATTTCGCATTTTAAATAAAAAGAAATAAAACTTTCGGTACTTTTGACCAAAACTCAAAAATACATGGTTATTAAGAATTTTAACTCACTTTTCCTCTTTCTGATTTCTCTATTGATTCTTCAAAATACTTCTAATGCACAAACCGATACAGATTTTTGGTTTGTTGCTCCTGAAGTTACATCTGGTCATGGAGATAGTCCTATTTTATTGAGAATCAGTGCCCTTTCTACTGCTTCACAAGTAACAGTAACACAACCGGCAAATGCTGGATTTACGCCAATAGTTGTTACTATTTCGCCAAATTCTACCAGCACTATTGATTTAAGTCCATTTCAAAACTTGATTGAAAACCAACCAGCTGATCAGGTGCTCAATAAAGGAATTCGGATTTCTGCTTCGGCGCCTGTTACTGCTTATTATGAGGTAAATTCTAATAATAACCCTGAAATTTTTGCTTTAAAGGGAAGCAATGCAAAAGGAGTAAATTTTTTCACGCCATTTGCAACAGATTTTAATAATGGAACTTTCTCTCCTCCTGCAACTTCTGCATTCGAAATAGTTGCTGTTGAGGACAATACAGTTGTTACAATTACACCTACAGCAGATATAATAGGACATGCTGCTGGAACAACTTTTACAATTACATTAAATAGTGGTCAAACATATTCTGGAGTTGTTTCGAGTTTAATTGCTACTCAAAGACCCTTTGGAACTCAAATATCATCTACTAAAAATATTTGTGTAACGATTAAAGATGATTCAGCTATAAGTGGCGGTTGTCGAGATTTAATGGGTGATCAAATAGTTCCAACTAATGTAATTGGTTTAGAATACATAATAATGAAAGGCTTTTTGAATAACACTGAAAAAGCATATATATTGGCAACTCAAGACAATACAGATATATTTGTTGGTGGCAGCAGCACACCTGTTGCAACTTTAAATACAGGACAACAATTCACTTTAGATATTTTACAACCTTCCACCTACTTAACCGCTTCAAAACCAGTTTATGTATTGCATGTTGCCGGATTTGGATGTGAATTAGGGAGTGCAATTTTGCCATCAATAGAATGTACAGGATCAAATGGCGTTTATTTTACTAGATCTACTACAGAACTTTTTGGACTTAATATTATGACAAAGGCAGGTGCAGAAGGATTTTTTACATTAAATGGAAGCAATACACTGGTTCCTGCAAGTGCTTTCCTTCCTGTTCCTGGTTCTAATGGAGAATGGGTGGCTGCTCAAATTAGTTTTACAGTTACAGATATTCCGGTAGGTGGAACCAGTTCTTTGTTTAATAATTCTCCCAATCAAACTTTGTTTCACCTTGGGATAATTCATGGAGGAGCCTCAACTGGTTGCAGGTATGGATATTTTTCTGATTTTACAGGAAGTAGTTTAGGTGGAGATAAAACAATTTGTATTAATGATTCTCTTATTTTGGATGCAGGTCCTAATAAAGATTCATATCAATGGAGCACTGGAGATACCGTTCAAACAATAACAATTACAGAACCAGGACAATACTGGATTGTAACTACTAAAAATGAGTGTACTTCAACTGATACCATTAATGTATATGAAGAAAACCCTATTATTTCATTAGGGCCTGATACTATTGTATGCGGTAATCCTCCATTTCTGCTTACGCCAGGAACTGGTTACGCAAGTTACTTGTGGCAAGACAATTCTAATTTCCCTTTCTTCCAAGCTCAGCAGAATGGAACATTTGCTGTGGAGGTTTCAACTTTTGCGGGTTGCATAGCTAAAGATACTGTTGAAGTTGAATTTAGAGCAATTCCCCCAGCATTATCTATAGATGGTAATAGTCCAATTTGTGAAGGAGAAACTTTAACAATTTCTGCATCTCCAGGCATTGACATAGAATGGAGCGGACCTAATGGCTTTAGTTCTACAGAGCAAAATTTGAGTTTTAATCCTGCAACAATACTGAATAATGGAAACTATTCTGTAACACAAACTGTTAATGGTTGCAGCAGTCCTGTTACAACCTATAATGGAATAGTTAATTCTACTCCCAATCCAGTAATTATAGGAGATACAATAATCTGTGAAGGTGTGCAGGTGAATTTATTTGCATCCCCTGGAGGTTTCAATTCTTACACTTGGAGCACAGGCAGTGATGATGCAAGTATTTTCGTACTTGAAGGAACATATTGGGTTGAAGTCTCAAGTGCTGGCGGTTGCACAGGCAGCGACACTGCAACAGTTTATCTTGTAGAGCCAAGTGCAAATTATGTTTCCAATCCTCCAACAACTGCACTAATAAACACAAACGTACAGTTTACTGACTCATCCTTGGTTTCTCCTTTAAGTCCATTGTCGAACGTTTTTTGGGACTTTGGAGATGGGACAACTTCTACTGATTTAAATCCTATTCATGTTTATCCTGATACTGGAACTTACACAGTTACTTATGCTATTATTAATGAAGAAGGCTGCACCGATACAATAACTAAAACAATAAAGATTATTGATAAGGTAATTGTTCCGAATGCTTTCTCTCCAAATGGTGATAATATTAATGACTTGTTTTTTATAGAAAATCTAGAAGCATTTAAGGATGTAACATTAAAGATATTTAATAGATGGGGTAGATTATTGTATGAAAGCGATAATTACCAAAACACTTGGGACGGAGGTAATGCTCCAGACGGAACTTATTTTTATGTATTGTATATTCCAACTGCTTCAGTAAAAGATTACAAGGGTACTATAGCCATCTTAAGTAAATAATTCAAATTTCAATTAGTTTGTTAAAAAAAAACAATCATTCATTTTATTTTAACATATAGTTGTAATTTGCCTCCTTGTTTATTTCTGAACTATATTTATGGTTAAACCTTTAGTCTTACCAAGGACCATTTTCATTTTTTGTTTCACAATTACATTGCTTATCACAAGTAAGTTAAGTGCTCAAAATTTATCTGGAAAAATTTCTGATGCAAAATCAGGAGAAACATTAATTGGTGCAACTGTTACATTGAAAGGCACAACTAAAGGTGCTGCGGCTGATGTAAATGGGAACTTTACAATTCTAAACCCTGGGCCAACACCCTTTACAGTGGTTGTGTCTTTTGTTGGGTACACGAATAAAGAAATTGTTGTCACTGATATTACCCAAAAATTGAGTGTTAAACTAAGCAGTAACGAAGCAATTTTAAAAGAGGTAGAAATTATTGACAACAGACTTACAGAGAAACAAAGAGAATCTGCACTTACAGTAGAAGCAATGGATTTACTTGCAATTAAAGAAACACCAGCAGCCAACTTTTATGATGGTTTAGGCACATTGAAGGGTGTTGATTTAACAGCTGCCAGTTTAGGGTTTAAAATCATTAATACTAGGGGATTTAACAGCACTTCTCCTGTTCGTTCGCTTCAACTCATAGACGGTGTTGATAATCAAGCTCCTGGTCTTAACTTTTCTCTTGGAAATTTTTTGGGAGCATCTGAACTAGATGTTCAGAAAGTAGACATTATTGTTGGTGCAAGTTCTGCTTTTTATGGTCCAAATGCTTTTAATGGCGTAATTAGTATGACAACCAAAAACCCTTTTGATTATACAGGATTAACAGTGCAATCTAAAGTTGGTGAGCGCAACTTGTTTGAAACAGCATTTAGGTATGCTCAAAAATTTAAGAATAAGAAGGGTGATGATAAATTTGCTTACAAGTTAAATGTTTCATTTTTGAGGGCTTATGATTGGGAAGCAGAAAACTATAGTCCAGTTGATGACTCGCCTGTTGGTGCAGATAATCCAGGAGGCTATGATGCAGTAAATGTTTATGGAGATGAAGATTTAGCTGGAGGAAATGATCTTTCAAATGATGTAAAAACCTATCCCGGACTCGGAGTTTTCTATAGAAATGGATACCAAGAAAAAAATTTGGTCGACTATAATACAAGAAATTTAAAATTAGGAGCATCTTTCCATTATCGGTTTAAACCTGATTTAGAATTGATTTACACCTCCAATTTTGGAACTGGAACTACAGTTTATCAGGGTGAAAACAGATTTAGTTTGAAGAATATCTTGTTTTTTCAAAACAAACTAGAACTGAATAAAAAAGACAAATTCTTTATTCGCTTTTATGCGACCAATGAAGATGCTGGAGATTCATATGATGCAGTATTGACAGCTTTTAAAATGTTAAGCACTTATAAAACTTTAGAAAAATGGAATAATGATTATTTAAATAATTATTTCAAAATAGTAAATACTAGAATTAAGACCGACCCGAATTATCCTCCGTTTGTTTTTGGCCAACCAGCAAGTGAATACTTTGGAGCAATTGAAGAATACCTTGCAAATAATTATGACTCATTAGTAGTTTGGCATCAATTGGTTAAGGACCAAACAAACAATAACCTTTCTGTAATAGGACAAACGCCTTTTGCTCAGCCAGGAACTGCTGCTTTTGATTCGACATTTAATTTAATCAGGACAACAAAATTCAATGATAAATCAACCCTTAACAATGGAGGGTCTTTGTTTTTTGACAGATCTGCGCTGTATCATGGCACAGGAGAATACAAATTTAAACCAAAATGGGCAACTATTGTTGTCGGAGGTAGCGCTAGACTTTACAAGCCAAATTCTCAGGGAACGATTTTTAGAGATACTGGAGGTGTGAGGTTGACAAATTTTGAGTATGGAATTTACTCTGGTATTGAAAAGAAATTCTTTACAGACAAGTTGAAGGCAAGTATAACTTTTAGAACAGATAAAAATCAAAATTTTAAAAGGATTTATTCTCCAGCGGCATCTTTGGTTTATTCTCCAAATGAAATTAATACATTAAGGTTATCCTTCTCTTCTGCTGTAAGAAACCCAACTTTGGCTGACCAATTCTTATATTATGATGTAGGAAGGGCTATTTTGTTAGGAAATACAAGTGGCTATGATTCTTTAATTACAATCGCTTCTTTTCAAGAATATAAAAATGGAGTTAATTTAGATAAATCCAAGATTTCCTATTTCAATGTAGATAAAATTCGCCCAGAACAAGTGAAAACATTTGAAATTGGATACAGAACAACTTTGTTTAAAAAACTGTTTGTTGATGGTAGCTACTATTATAGTGTTTACAGAGATTTTATAGGTTTTAAAATTGGAATCAAATCAGATTTCGATGCTCAAAATTTCCCTACCAATTTACAAGTGTACAGGATTTCTGCTAATACTTCAGATTTAGTTTCTACCCAAGGCTTTTCTATTGGAATGAATTATTATTTTAAAGAGAAGTATGCGTTAAACTTTAATATATCTTGGAATGAACTAAACAGAAGAGGCTCCACAGACCCAATTGTTCCGGCATTTAATACGCCTCGCTTGAAATTTAATTTAGGTATTTCTGCAAGAGAAATTAAGCTAAAACCTTCCCATGAAAATGTATTTGGGTTTAATACAAATTACAAATGGGTTGAAGGTTTCTTATTTGAAGGATCTCCACAATTTACTGGAAAAATACCTTCTTATGATATGTTTGATGCACAGATAAACTATACAGTAAAAAAATGGAAAACTGTTTTTAAATTAGGAGCATCTAATTTATTTGGAATTTTACCATTTGTTAATAACAAAGAACTTTCTACATCAGACCGATTCAAAGCAATGTTTAAAAACCAGCAATACCAGGTATTTGGAGGGCCGCGCATAGGAAGGATGGCTTACTTTTCGGTGTTAGTAGATATTTCATAAATACCCTTTTGGATTTAGATTATTGGTATCTTTGAACTTTAAAACTAACTAACTATGCAAAAAATAATACGCAATCTTTTTTTAATTGGTGCTACCCTTTCTTTAAGCGGTGCAATAGCGCAAACTGGAAGATATTATGAAGAAGTATTCACGGATGTAACAATACAATCAAACGTGCAGTACGGAACCAATTTCTATTTTACGCCGCCAATAACGACTAACCCAGCAAATCCAGAACAAGGACCGTTGATGTTAGATTTATACACTCCTACTGGTGATGTTGTAACCAACAGACCATTGGTAATTTATTTACATACGGGTAACTTCCTTCCTAAATATTTTAACGGAGGAATTGGAGGTTCAAAAGAAGATAGCACAGCAGTAGAAATATGCAGAAGATATGCAAAGCGAGGATTTGTTGCCGCTTCTGTTCAGTATCGTTTAGGTTGGAATCCAATTAATGATACAGCTGATATTCGTCGCGGAACCCTTCTAAATGCTGTTTATCGTGCAATACATGATGCCCAAACTGCTGTACGTTTCTTCAAAAAATCAGCAGACACTGGAGGAAACATTTATGGAGTTGATACCACTAAAATTGCATTAATTGGACAAGGTTCAGGAGGTTACGTTTCATTAGCTTATGTAACTTTAGACAGGATTGAAGAAATTCAAATTGAAAAGTTTGTTGGGGCCAATCTTCAATCATTTATAAATACTGCACTTGTAGGAAATATAGACGGTTCTGGCGGAGTTGTAAATACTTACAACCATCCTGGTTATTCTAATGAGGTTTCTATGGCTGTAAATTTAGGTGGAGCAATTGGAGATAGCAGCTGGTTAGAAAATACAAGCAAGCCAATTGTATCTTTTCATTGTCCTCTTGATGGATTTGCTCCATTCGACCAAGGAATTGTAATTGTTCCTACTACGCAAGAATCTGTAGTACCAGTTTCGGGATCTAAATGGATCATCAAAAAATCTAATCAATTAGGGAACAATAATGTTTTTGCAAATGCTCCTTTTAATGATGCATTTACAACTGCAGCAAATGCAAGTTTATCTAGTTCTTACCCTGGTTTAAGCTTAGATCCAGCGCTTTACAAAGGTTTGTTTCCATTAAGACGTCCTATAATACCTATTGCTCCTTTCCAAGAAAGTTCTCCTTGGGAATTTTGGGATTCAGCAACAGTAGTAAATACTGTTAACGCAATAAACCAAGCGACAGGTTCTACCTTGAATGGACTTGGAATTCACTTGCAAAATTTAGGAACTAATCCTGATATGTCTCGTGCAAAAGCATTTGCTTATATTGATACAATTGTAGGATTTGCAACTCCAAGAATGATTTATGCAATGGGAATCGGTGGAGTAGGCATTAATGAGGTTGATGCTAAATTAATTAACATTAAAGTATATCCAAACCCAACTGCTGCTGATTTTACTATTCAATCTACTGATGGTAATAAAATAGAAGCTATCAGAATGTTTGATGTTACAGGTAGAGTTATAATGGTTAGAAATTCTAATATTGGAAATTCTGTTACAATTGAAAGAGGTAACTTAAAAAGTGGTGTTTATCTGCTTGAAGTTTCGACAAAAGCTGGAAAAGCAACGCAACAAATTATTTTGCAATAATTTAACATTTCAATTTAAAAAAGTCCTTCTTTTACGAGAAGGACTTTTTTTTTTGTACATAATGAAAGTTACTTTTCTTGTTAAAGTTTTAGGATTAATGATTCTTGCAATAATTCTTGCAAAGTTCATTCACATAGAAGCAGACCCATGGGCAATAAAGTCAACTTCAGATATTCATGATGAAGCTTGGTGGGCAGAAAATGCTAGACTAAAAGTTCAAGAAAATAAATGGGTTAAAGACGATATTGCAGGAGGTCTGGCTGTATCGCCTGTTATCAATCTAATCTATTATAGTAGTTTTAAGATTTTCGGCATAAGTTTCTTTAGTTTAAGAATCTTTTCAGTTCTCGCCTCCATATTAAACATTGCCTTGTATTATCTGCTTTCAAAAAGGTATTTAAACACACAAAAAGAAGCGCTTACAAGCTCATTGTTGTTTGCTAGCATACCCATTTATTTCATAATAGGAAGAACTGGTTTAATTGAAACTGGACTCATTTCAATGCTGCTTATTTCAATTTTACTAGTATTACAAAATAATAAATGGTTGGTTTTAATGGCAGGAGTTTCAGTTGCAATAGGTATGCAACTGAAAGGAAGCTTTTTATTTTTGATTCCAATTGTTGTTTACCTCCTTTATACAAAAAAAAATGCGGTAATCAAAAAAGATTTTTTCCTTTTTGGTATTGGAGCAGTATTCATTTCGACATTGTTCCTTGTATTTTATTACTTACCAAACCTTTCACTATTTCAACCTTATTACAACGCATTTCGAAGTGAATTCTATTCCATTAAAGAGCTAATAAATCCAGCAGGCATAACTATAAGGCTTGGATACTTTTTTAGCAAGGAATCTATTACTGATCCTTTTATTTTTATTTTAATACTGCTCTTTTTCTATCGTATCATCTACTATAAATTAGAAAAAGAGCTTTCTAAATTAGTCGTTGCTTTTTTAATTGGTTTCGCATGCATTCTTTTCTCTGATTTTAATGATAAGAGAATTCTATTATTGTGCATTTGCTTTCCAATTTTTATAGTAAATAGTGTTTCCGAAAGACGAGAATTGAATTTAAAAACGCTAAGAAGTGTTGCTTTTTTTTGCTCCTTTTCAATTTTTCCTAGTATGCCAAATATTCAACAAATTAATTGGAAAGAACCTTATTTGGTGGGTATTTCAATAGATTCCATTTTAATATTTACACTGGCACTTTCAACGTTGTTTGTTATTTTTTTAAAATTAGAAAAAGGGAAGCTGTCTAAAGATATTTCTGTATTTTTTTACTTAATGTTTGTGATTATTTTCCTTTCAAAAAGTTTATCGATTATAATTTTAAATTCATTTAATTTAGATACTAATCCAACTTTTTCATTTATAATAGCTGTTTTACTTATAATTATAATCTACTATTTATTATTTAAAAATAAGTTAACTGTTAATTTCGCTATATCAATATTAATAGGTATTCAAATTTCCTTCATTTCTATTCAATTATATTCAGATACTTTCGAAATAAAAAAAGTTAATACGCTTTTTGCTAAAATTGGAAAGTCGAACGAAAGAATGATTGGACCAAATTCTATTTTTGAAATTTCGTTTTTGAGCAAAACACATCCAATATACTTTAGTAATACTGGTAATATTGGAAAAAACGTTTCAAAAAATGAGATTGTTTGGTACGGGGCTATTACCAACAAAGAATATTCAGAAGTTAATTTACAAGCAGACTTGAAGTTGGCTGAAAGGAAGTTAAAAATTCATTTTGTACCATATCATTCTCAAAAAATATATAAAAATAAATGTAATGTTATGATATTCAGAGTTTTAGACATACAACTTATTAACTTGCACTAGTTAAAGATTTAAGAGATATTTGCAATATAAATCAGCTATCGAAAATGAAAAATTATAGCATCTTTCTCTTTACTTGCTTAACAATCTTAATTGCTTCGTGTAAAAAAGACAAAATTAAAGGTTGTATGGACAGTATTGCTACTAATTATGACTTAAATGCGGAAGAAGATAACGGAACGTGCCAATATGAAAGAGATAAATTTTTAGGAAATTGGTCAGGCCTGAAAGCAAACACAAACAATTCATTTAGCGAACCAGACTCTATATTTGACTTTCCATTTACCATTGTTGCTAGTCCCGATAGTAAAAATGAGGTTTTCATTAACGACTTCCCTGAATCTGGAGCTCCTACTAGAGCTACGGTAAACTCTACGAACAGGTTTTCATTGGTAATTCCAAAACAGAATTTTACTTCAGGCTTGGATTCATTTGGTGTTTCCGGAATTGGACAAGTAAGTGATAATGAAATTGTATTTCTACTTTTGAAAGAACTACCAGGAATTCTAGACACAATTTCCGTAACTGCCCAAAAACAATAATTAAAAAGAAAAACTTTAATAGTTAAAATTTCGTAAACGTATAAAAACAAAAGAATTATTTTTCAATTTCATTTCATTACTTTTGTAATTAGAACATCACATGAATAAAACCAAACATATATTTATTTTATTTTTACTTATATCATCAGTAGTATCAAATTCTTGTAACAAAAAAGAAGGATGTACTAATCCAAAAGCAGAAAACTTCGATCCTTCTGCAGAAAGGGAAGATGGGTCTTGTATTGGTCAAAGAGCTAAATTTTTAGGCCTTTACGAAGTTACAGAGCAATGTGGGAATACTCAAATAACACCTAGCTACTTGGTTGAAGTTAAAGCTTCAAATATTAATCTTGACGATATATTAATTTTCAATTTATCTAAAGATTTAGAAAATCTGGATGTAGTGCCTGATAATTTTAATTTCGAGTTTCCCCTTGTTGCTACAATTGTAAATTCTAGGTTTACTTTCGACAAACAAGCTCCAGATGGAGATGGCTGGTATATACAAGAAGGGAAAGGTGAAATTATTGGGAATGAAATTAACTTCAATTATAAAATAAAGTATGGAGATGGGGTTAACCCACTTCCAAATTCGTGTAATATAGTGATGAGAAAATAATTATTTTTTTGTTTTTGATATCATAATCAGATAATTTGAATTTAAGGATTTTTCTCTTGAAGAAGGGACTAAAAAGTTTATAGTAATTAAAGTAGCTTGATGATTGGGTTTTTCTGATATTACCTTTATTTGATATCCTTGAGCAGTAAAATCTAAAATACCCTGATAATCGGTTACTACATAAATAGATTGATTAGCATTCATTTTTTCTATAAAAAAAGTTAATGGCCTATCATAAATTATTGAATGAGTTTTAACATCTACTGATCTAGCGCTCAATCTATAAATAAAAACTTCATTCGGGTTGATGCCTTTACTTAAAATTTCGTTTGCTAATTGGCCACCAGCCTGATATTTAAGAATGGATGGATAAAATTGACAAGCCAATAACACATTAACACTTAACACTGTAATCAAACTAATACTAAGAAAATATTTTAATTGGTCTTTCTTTTCTTTGTAAACTACATAAGTAAAACCCAAAAAACCTAAAATACTTGTAATAATAAGTATCCAATTTTTTAAGGGGAAAAACCATAAGAAAATCGTGCCAGCTAAAACCCAAACTAAAGATAAAACAACAGATTGAAAACAATTTATAATCTTAAGTTTATTCTGATAAGATGGTACTTGAATTTGGGATAAAAAGTTAGCAGTTAAAATGGAAGCGAAAGGAAAAACTACATATATGTAATGTGGTAATTTATAATGAGATTGCGAAAGGGCTATAAAAGGGATAACTAACCCAAATATACTGATCCATTCCTTTTTATTTTTTAAATAACTTCTAATTGTTATTGCATCATATAGCTCTTGAATAACAGCATAAAAAAGTGGAATAGTCCATGGCATAAATGACCAAGCAATATTTGGAAAAAAGAAAAATGGTCCTGTATCATTTTTCCAAACATTTTCCCCAGTGATTCGTCCAAAGCTTTGCTCCCAAAAGAAAAAACGTAAACCTGAAACACCCGTTTTTTGATTAACTACTTTTTCCGGATGTAAATCAAATTGTTCATAGAGACCCAAAAGCATTGGAGATAAAACAATTAAAACAACCACAATTCCAATTATCCATTCCCATTTTAATATTGATTTCCAATCTTTTTTCATTACCAAATGACCTCCAATTGCAATAGCAGGAATAATAATACCCAAAGGCCCTTTAGAAAGCATGCCTATTCCAATAATAATGAAACCTGCAATAATATAGAGCCATTTATCATTTCTAAGGAATTCACTAATTAACCAAACAGCTGCTATGATTGAGTTTGTTAGATATGTATCCGTCCTAACATCATTATTGAAATGAAAATAACCTTGAGTTGTAGCTAAAATAAGAGCTGCTATAAAGGATGTTTCTTTTGAATAATAGATTCTCGAAAGTTTATAAGTTGCATAAATTCCCAGACAAGAAAACAAGATAGAAGGTAATTTAAATGCTAAATTACCCATTCCGAAAAGATGATAAAAAGCGGCACTTATCCAAAAAATGAAAGGTGGTTTATCTAAGTATTCGGCACCTCTATCGAAAACATGTATGTAATCATTTCTTAAAATCATTTCTTGCGCTATGGTAGCATATTGCGCAGAATCAATCTCTAAAATATCTACAGGTATTGCAAGACAGTAAATTAAAATGATAATAGCAAAAAGCAGCAGTGGTTTAGAAACCAAATTTACCATCTACTTAGAAAATAAGTTGTAATATAAAATACACCAAATTGCTCTGAATCCATCTTTCCAGTTTATTTTTTTTCCTTCTTCATAAGTTCTACCGTAATAAGAAATACCTACTTCATAAATTCTGACATTTGGTATTCGCGCAATTTTTGATGTTACTTCTGGTTCAAATCCAAATCTATTTTCTTTTAAATGTATAGATTGAATTAGTTCTCTTTTGAATAATTTGTAGCATGTTTCCATATCCGTTAAATTTAGATTGGTAAACATGTTCGATAAAAAAGTAAGGAATTTATTGCCTATGGTATGCCAAAAGAAAAGAATTCTATGAGGATTTCCCCCAATAAATCTAGAACCATACACAACATCAGCGGATCCATCTAAAATAGGCTTCAATAATAATAAATACTCTTGAGGATCATATTCTAAATCTGCATCTTGAATAATTACATAATCACCAGTGGCTAATTTAATTCCTGTGTGCAATGCAGCTCCTTTACCAGAATTCACAGTATGTTTATGATAGACAATACCAATTTCAGGGTGTTTTTGTATATAATTTTGAATTGCATCCTCGGTATTGTCTTTGGAACAATCGTTAACTACAATAACTTGTTTTTGCATATTATCAGGCAAAACTACTTTTCTAATTTTGTCTAAAATAAAATGTATTGTAGCGCCCTCATTATAAGCTGGAATAACTATTGAAAGAATTTGCGCCATCTACAAAATAAAAAATGGGTAAGTTACTTGCATCGCACCGCTCAACCACCTACCCTTGCTTCCTTCCAGACCTGGGGGGGTTCAGCAGGAGCTGGTCGTACAAGACTTACCCACGGCAAAAATAGAAAATTCCTTTGATTTCGGTTAAAAATCTTTTCGTTTTTTTAAATGAAACTTTAACATATTAAGGTTAACCAACTTATATAAAGTATGAAATTAATTAATTAGCGTAAAGAGAAATGGTTTATTTTATCTTTGCCCAAAATTTAAAGATGTCGACAGAAAAAAGAGGTTCAACCACATTACAATCTGCTAGCACCTATGGTTTGTTTATGGGACTTGGGTTGGTGTTAATTCAAACTATCCAATATCTTTCTGACCAAATGGTTTCTCCTTTATTTTCAATTATTACAGTGGTATTATCTATTGTTGCTATTGTTTTTATTATAAAACATTATAAAGAAGAGCATTTAAATGGATGGCTAGCATATGGAGTAGGTGTAAAAATTGGAACACTTTCATCCATTTTTGCAGGTGTTTTTTTAGGGGCATTTATGCTGTTGTTAGTACAGTTTTTCGATAAAGATTATATAGAGAAATTTCTTTTTGACCTAGAAGAAAAATACACACAAATGGGTATTGAAGGCGAAAAGTTAGAAGAAATTATGGATCAACAACGCAAGAATATTAACATTTGGTCGTTTGGCTATGGTCCGATAATACAATACGCTATTGGTGGTTTATTGGTAAGTTTGGTAGCAGCTATCTTTTTAAGAAATTCGAGTGATAATTCATTTGAAAAAGACACTATTTGATGATTGATATATCTATTGTAATTCCATTATTCAATGAAGAAGAATCCTTGCCTGAGTTGTGCACCTGGATTGATAAAGTAATCAAAGACTTTGACAAAAAATACGAAATCATTTTAATTGATGATGGAAGCACCGACCAATCATGGAGTATAATTTCAAATTTGTGTAAACAAAATCAGTCCTTAAGAGGAATTAGATTTAGACGGAATTATGGCAAGTCAGCTGCGCTAAATGTGGGGTTTGAATCAGCCGAAGGTAATGTTGTAATTACAATGGACGCAGACTTACAAGACAGTCCAGACGAAATACCAGATTTGTATAGACTAATTTCTGAAGAAGGTTTTGACTTGATTTCTGGTTGGAAACAAAAGCGTTTTGATCCAATCACAAAAACAGTCCCAACACGTTTATTTAATTGGGCTGCACGTAAAATGAGTGGCATTTATTTGCACGATTTTAACTGTGGTTTAAAAGCATATAAAAGCGAAGTAGTAAAGAATATAGAAGTGTATGGTGAAATGCACAGATACATTCCAGTGCTAGCTAAATGGGCGGGATTTAAAAAAATTGGTGAGAAAGTAGTACAACATCAGGCTAGAAAATATGGTAACACTAAATTTGGATGGGAGAGATTTGTAAATGGATTCTTAGATTTGTTAAGTATTACTTTTGTTTCAAAATTTGGCAAAAGGCCTATGCACCTTTTTGGATTGTTAGGGACAATTTGTTTCTTCTTCGGTTTTATAATTGCGGCCTATTTAACCTTTGCTAAATTTGCTTTTCAGGCTTATAAAATGACAGAAAGACCTTTGTTCTTTTTTGGATTGTTGTTTATGGTTGTTGGAACTCAACTTTTTTTAGCCGGTTTTCTTGGAGAATTGATTTCACGTGGAAGCGCAGACAGAAACAATTATCAAGTCAAAGAAAGAATTTAGAAAAACTAACTTTTGTTATATTAAAGAAATAGATTTTTTATTTTAGCTTCGTAACAAATTAAACTTGTTATGATTTCCAAACATTATCAAATTTTTAAAGAAGCAGCAGATTCAGTTCATTGTTGGATTGCTCTAAGAGAGCCAAATAATCTTTCTGACCAATATGTTGAAAACGGAAGGTATGTTTCAAAAGGGTTAACCTGCAAGGCAAAAACTGCCGATAATAAAAACGAAAAAAAATATGCTGGTTTAGTAGTAAATCCTTTTGTTGCACCACAAGCATTCATAAATCCTAAAGCAGCGCAAGAAACTTGGAGAAAATTTGAAGTAAATGGACAACTTCCCCAAGGGTATAAATGCGATAGTGAAGGATTTGTTACCCAATTTGGCAGTAAAATACACGCAGATTATGACCTTATGTATATTTGTGATGCTGACAAAAATGACAAAATGATTTTTACTAAACTAGAAAAATCAAAAGAATTGTATGCTAAAATAGAAAACTTTATAAATAAAAAATGTGGTAAAATTATGATTCAGCATGGAGCAGAATTCGATTGGGATGGAAAAGGTTGCCGAGATGAAGAAATGATTTATGGTTTTGGACCAAAGGGACAAACAAATTTTAACCGATCTTACATGCATACAACTCCAAGTATGAGACAATAGAATATCAATAATTCAGAAAAACAGAATCTCTTTTATCTTTTTAAAAAATTGAAAATCACTTTATAATTTTTTATATTTTAATCTATAGTTTTCTGTTTTCAAACTTAAAAATCATAGTTAATTTCATATGATTTAATTTTTTTAGATGGATCAAGTATTTAATTCTTTTTATAGATTGCGCAAATGAAACCACTGCGCCATTTTGACCAATTAGATACACTTCGATTTATAGCCTTTTTCTCTGTTTTTTGTTTACATATTACAAGTTTTGGTTTGTATTATAATGGTTCTGCTTGGTACCAATGGATAGAAAAATCGCTTGCTTTGAATGGAGATTTGGGTGTAAATTTCTTTTTCACCTTGAGTGGTTTTTTAATTACAAATATTCTTTTACAAGAAAGGGAAGACACAAATAAAATTAGTATTAAGAGCTTTTATGCACGTCGTTTTTTACGCATTTGGCCGATGTACTTTGTTATTATTATCATTGGATTCATTGTGCTTCCAGGAATATTGCATTTTCTTCCCAATGGAAATCCTTTTTCTCCTGAATTTTCCTATATTCCTTATGATAGGTTAAAATATTACCTCACTTTTCTTGTGAATTTTGATATCACATGGAATTCATATCCAACTCCTATATTAGCTGTATTATGGTCGATATCTGTGGAAGAGCAGTTTTACATTTTTTGGCCATTAATTATATCATTTGTACCAAGAAAATACCTTATTTACTCGTTGTTTGCTGTGCTAGTTGGAGCGGCATTATTCAGATTCATGCAATGGAATCAAATAGCATATCTTTTCAACACTTACAATCTAGGAAACCCTGATGTTCCCCATCCTAATGAAATAGTATCAGAATTTTACCAAATGCGGCGAGGAGCAACGGCAGCTACGCGCTTTCACACTTTCAGCATTTTATCTGATATAGCAATGGGAGCTTTGCTGGCTTATGGCTTATTTTACTCACAGAAAATACGCGATTATTTCAAAAATCTTCCTCGAAAATCTATTGTACTGCCCTATATCGCCGCAATTGTTTTAGTAGTGATTAGAGAAAAAACATATAGTCTTCAGTTCTATCCAATTATTCAATGGGTGCATGCAATAGAACCTGCTTTGTTTAGCTTCATATTTGCTTTTATAATTGGTGAACAACACTATTCTGACGAGTCTTTCTTTAAATTCGGAAGATTAAAATTACTTTCGGCATGGGGTAAGCTTTCATATGGTTTATACTTATGGCATTTGGTTGTTATTTGGTTAGTGTTTTTTATTTTCAAAATAATGAATCTACAACCAGAAGTCGACAATCCTTGGGTTTTCTTACTTCAAATTTTACTGTGTTTCTTTGGTACAGTTGGACTTTCGGCTTTGAGTTACCGATTTATAGAAGGACCTTTTCTAAAATTGAGAGATAAATTTAGAAGCAAACGAAACTTGTCTGTTTGATAGGTGTTGTTTTAACTTCTGATTAGTGTATGCCCAATTCTACTGAATATTTTCAACATTTATTAATGCTACATCATCTTGAAAAAGAAGAAGATAAGCGATTGTTTGAACTTATTGCCAAAACAAATTCTGTTCAACAAAAAATCCAATTGGGAGTTTGTTGGCTTCCTCTAAAAGTAGTTGAAACTGGTTATGGTTTTGGTGAATATCCTTTTGCAATTGTAGAACGAACTAAGCAACAGGGGCAAGCACATCAGTTTGGTTCTGGAAAACCTATTCAAATTTTCTCGGCTGACCCTCAAAGTGATGATACAGCAAAAGGCTCCATCGTATTTGTAAATGCCGACCAAATGAAGATTGTCTTTTTAAGTGATGAACTTCCTGATGTTTTCGATTTTGGGAAATTGGGAGTACAGTTATTATTTGACGAAGGTGCTTATCAGGAAACTGAGAAGGCAATGCTACTAATATCAGGAGCAAAAAATTGCAGATTGGCCGAATTGCGCGACATTTTAATAAAAAATAAACCGGCAACACTTTATGAGGATGATGAAATAGACCATGCTTTTATTTCATCGATTTTGAATGATTCTCAAAAAGCTGCTGTGGAATTAATGCTCAAAAATAAAGATTTTAGCATTTTACACGGACCACCGGGAACTGGCAAGACAACAACTTTAGTAGAAGCCGCTCGGATATTATGCTTTGATGGAGAACAGGTTATGATGTGTGCTCCTAGCAATGCAGCTGCTGATTGGCTGAGTCATAAAGCCATAGCAGCTGGTCTAAAAGTAATTCGAATTGGAAATCCTGCAAAGATTGATATTGAATTAGAGACGCATACTCCAGAAGGATTCCTGCAAAATCATCCACAATATTCTGATATAAAAAGTATGCGCAAAAGAAGTGATGAACTGCGCAGAATGGCTAGTAAATACAAGCGGAATTTTGGATATGCGGAAAGAGAACAAAGAAAACTAGTTTTACAAGAAGCAAGATTAGTAGGTGCCGAAGCGAGGAGGATGGAACAACATATTATTAGTTTAGCAATAGAACAAGCAGATGTTATTACTTGTACTTTAGTTGGTTCTACAAATAGTGTGTTGGAGAAAAGAACTTTTTCTACGGTTTTTATTGACGAGGCAGCGCAAGCTCCAGAGCCAGCCTGCTGGATTCCAATAATCAGGGCTGAACGGGTAATTTTAGCCGGAGATCCTTTTCAGTTGCCTCCAACAATTAAATCTCAAGAAGCCGCTACAAAGGGTTTAAGCACAACACTTATTGAAAAGTTGATGAGTGGAAATAATGTGGCATTGTTAACCAAACAATACCGTATGCATAACGCCATAATGGAATTTAGTAACGAATGGTTTTACAGTGGAAAGTTGGAATCAGCAGATAAAGTGGCGAACTGGCAAATTGAAAATGAACAGGTGCTTACTTTTATTGACACCGCAGGTTTAGGTTGGTCTGAAATAGAAAATCCTGAAACAAGAAGTTTGTATAATCCTGAAGAAGCCGATTTTTTATGGAAAAGGTTATTTTCACTTTCAAATCAATTGGCCCCGCATTCTAATGTTACTGTAGGAATTATCTCCCCTTATCGTGAACAAGTGGCATATCTAGAAAACCAATTCAAAGAAATTCAAGCTGAATTTAATAAAGGTATTACAATTGAAATTCAAACCATAGACTCTTTTCAAGGACAAGAAAGAGATGTAATTATAGTGTCGTTGGTAAGGTGCAATAATTCTTCTGAAATTGGATTTTTACAAGATTACAGAAGAATGAATGTTGCTATGACAAGGGCTAAAAAGAAACTAGTTTTGATTGGAGATAGCGCCACATTAGGAAAAGATTTGTTTTACAAAGCTTTGATAGAACATTCCGAGAGAAAAGCGGCTTACGTTTCTGCTTGGGAATTATTGGATGTTTAAAAGTTACTTTATTAAAACTAGATACGTAAAAATAAGTTTATTCTTGTTTTTAAAATAAGTTTTTTAGTATGTTTTTATAACAAGTATATCGTTTTAATGTCTAAAATAAGCAAAATTTCTTAAGTAGCGGCGGGCACGTGTCCCCAATTTTCTCCACGTTTTATTCTGAGAAGCTGCGTTTCTGTAACTTTAAATATTTTAGATAATTTACGCAAAGTAACGCCTTGATTTATTTTCTTTTTAATAAGCATTACCTTGGTGGAAGTGAGCTTATATACTTTGGTATTTTCGTTACGCTCTTTAAACTTTCTTTGCTCCTTCTCGTAGATTACATTTGGACTCTTTTTTTGGTGCACTGCACTTTCTTCCCGCGTCATCCAAACCAAATTGGAAAAATGATTATTTTTTTTATCATGATCGATATGTGAAGCAAGGTTATGTAGTTCCGACGCAGGTTCTACGAAACTTAGAGCAACCATGCGGTGAACCAGGCCTCCATAATTGTAAGTTCGTTTAAGCTCATCGGCACGGTATTCCTTCTTATAGCTCTTTTCCATACTGTGCCTTAAACTATCGGCTTCAGTATATTGTTTTTTTAAATCGTAATATTCTTGGTTGCGCTGTGGAAGGGCATCTAACTTTTTTTTCATTCTATTGATTGACGCCACCAAAGTGTTAATTTGTTTGCGCAGGTACTGAAACTTTTTGGTTAGCTCAGGGTCTCGTTCTTTAAAAAATTTCAACCTAACTACAGGGTAACCACCAACTAAGGAACCGTTAACAATTCCGCCTTGAGGACAAAATTTTGTATATGTTTTTACCCTTCCAAAATTGGAAACCTCCACCTTTATTTTATTAATATGCTCGAACGGAAAGTTCAGCTCTTTCCAGATTTCTTCGCTATAATCGATGTGTTGCATTTAACTTTGAGTTCTACTATTTATCGAAAATTGTATGTAATGAACTACTTGTCTTGAAAATTGTTCATTTTTAAACAAACTGTACAATCAACAAATCAAGCTACACATCAAATATAACAATGTTTTCAGAAGTTTCATAATTTTTTTTGTACTAAATATCTTTAAATAAAAAAATGAAATCATTTAAAACTAAAAAAGCAACCCATTAAGGATTGCTTTACTAAGAGCGAAAGACGAGATTCGAACTCGCGACCCCGACCTTGGCAAGGTCGTGCTCTACCAACTGAGCTACTTTCGCAATGTTTTAAGAGGGGAGCAAAAGTAACACAAATTTTTATCCATCAAAATTATTTTGAAAAAAAATTATTTTCCAAGAAGCCTTTTAATTTCATTGAGTTTGATAAGCGCTTCTACGGGTGTCAAATTGTTTACATCAGTTTGTTCCAATTGAAGTTTTATCTGAGAAAGTGTTGGATCATCGAGTTGGAAAAAGCTTAATTGCACATTTTTCTGAACAGATTCGGGAACTGAATAAGAATTTGCCCCTTCTTGACGATGTAAAATTTCTAGTTCTTTTAGGATTTCGCTTGCTCTGTCCACTATTCTTTTGGGCATTCCAGCCATTTTAGCAACATGAATTCCAAAGCTGTGGTTAGAACCTCCTTCTTTTAGCTTTCTTAAGAAAATTACTTTTTGATTGATTTCTTTAACAGACACATTGAAATTGCGAATGTGTGGAAACTTTGCAGACATATCATTGAGCTCATGATAATGCGTTGCAAATAGCGTTTTAGCTTTGTTTACGGGCTGTTCGTGTAAAAATTCGGCAATTGCCCAGGCAATTGAAATACCATCGTAAGTGCTTGTGCCACGACCAATTTCGTCGAGCAGAATAAGGCTTCGGTTGCTAAGGTTATTCATGATGGAAGAAGTCTCGTTCATTTCTACCATGAATGTAGATTCGCCGCTGTTGATATTATCGGAAGCTCCAACACGCGTAAAGATTTTGTCAACCACACCAATTTCGGCTGATTGCGCTGGAACAAAAGAGCCAATTTGGGCCATAATTGTGATGAGCGCCGTTTGACGCAGCAAGGCCGACTTTCCAGACATATTTGGTCCGGTAATCATCATAATTTGAGTTTCATCTGGGTCTAATAACACATCATTACTCACATATTCTTCACCGTTTTTGAGTTGTTTTTCAATAACTGGATGACGTCCTCCTTTGATATTGATAATAAATCCATCGTTTACAGATGGCTGACAATAATTATTTTGTTGAGCAACTGCTGAGAAGCCCAATAAACAATCGAGTTGGGCAAGCAAAGCTGCATTGAGCTGAATGGCAACGATGTAATCGTTGAGACCTGCTACAAGTTCAGTATATAATCTGAATTCAATGGATGCAATTTTGTCTTCTGCACCCAATATTTTTTCTTCAAAAATCTTTATTTCAGGTGTAATGTATCTTTCAGCGTTTACAAGTGTTTGTTTGCGAATCCATTCTTGGGGAACCTTATCTTTATGAGCATTGGTTACTTCTAAGTAATATCCAAATACGTTATTGAAACCAACTTTTAAGGAAGATATTCCGGTAATTTCAGTTTCTCTTTGTTGAATACTAATGAGATATTCTTTACCGACATTTTTAATATCTCGAAGCTCATCTAACTCGGCATCTACACCACGCGCTATGACATCACCTTTTTGCAATTGATTGGGCGGGTCTGCACTCAGTTCTTTTTCAATTCGACTACTAATTAAATTACATGGATTGAGTTGTTCGCCGATGGTTTGCATCATTCTATTAGAAGAAGCAAGGCACATTTCTTTAACAGGTGCAATGGCAAAAAGGGCGCGTTTTAATTGAAATAATTCTCGTGGATTGATGCGTTGCACAGCTACTTTGGCAATGAGTCTTTCTAAATCGCCAATAATTTTAAGTTGTTCGGAAAGCGCTGCTGAAAGTTCGGGTGTTTCTTTTAAAAGCGCAACCAAATGAATGCGCTCTTGAATGGTTCTTAAATCTTTAAGTGGTAATGCTAACCAACGTTTTAGTGTTCGGGCGCCCATAGGAGTGAGCGTTTTGTTGAGCACATCAAAAAGTGTGATGCCTTGTTCTCCAGTATTTTGAAACAATTCAAGGTTACGCACACTAAAACCATCGAGCCACATAAAACGATCTTCTTCAATACGAGAAATGGCTGTAATATGGGCTGTTTTGTTGTGATTGGTTTCGTTTAAATAATGTAAACAGGCGCCCGCAGCTATAATTGCATTGCTCAACTTCTCTATTCCAAATCCCTTTAAAGAACGAGTATCGAATTGTTTATTCAGAAGTTCTTCTGCAAAATCATTTTGAAAAATCCATTCATCTAAAGCATAAGTGAAAAAACGTTCGCCTAACTTTTCGTTGAATTCTTTTAACTGGCTTTTGGCAATTAAGATTTCTCCAGGTTGAAAGTTTTGAATGAGTTTTTCGGCATAACTTAAACTTCCTTGTGCCACTAAAAATTCGCCTGTTGAATGGTCTAAAAACGCAATTCCTGCTTGGTCTTGCTGAATATGCAAAGCAGCTAGAAAGTTATTGCTTTTGTGGTCGAGCAGTTTATCTGTTGATGAAAGTCCTGGAGTAACCAACTCTGTTACTCCTCTTTTTACAATTGTTTTGGTTAATTTAGGATCTTCTAATTGGTCGCAAATGGCAACTCTGTAGCCAGCCCTCACAAGCTTTGGCAAATAATTATCGAGTGAATGGTACGGAAAACCCGCAAGTTCTATAAAAGCTGCGGCACCATTTGCTCTGCGGGTAAGGACAATACCTAAAATTCCGGCTGCTTTGATGGCGTCTTCTCCGAAGGTTTCATAAAAATCTCCAACACGAAACAAGAGCAAGGCATCGGGATACTTTGCCTTAATGGTATTGTACTGTTTCATTAATGGTGTTTCCACCACATTATTTACAATAGGTTTTGCTGCTTTCAATGCAATTTTAGATTATTTTGGCTCAAATTTTACCATGCGAAAGTTACACATTACAGAATTAAACCGAAAGCACATCGAAGAATTTAAATCGAGTAAAAAATGGCCAGTTCGTATTATATTAGATAATGTGCGCAGTTTACATAACATAGGTTCGGTTTTTAGAACTGCTGATGCTTTTTTAGTGGAAGAAATTTATTTATGTGGTATTTCGGCACAACCTCCTCATCCTGAAATTCATAAAACCGCATTAGGAGCAACTGAAACGGTTAACTGGAAATACTTTGCACAAGTTGAAGATGCAATAAAAGCTTCAATTTCTGAAGGATTTAAAATTGTAATTATAGAGCAAACAAGCGATAGCATTCCGCTCAACGAATTTATTTATCCAGAAGCACCGATTGTTTTAGTTTTTGGAAACGAAATAAAAGGGGTTAGTGAAGAAGTGCTGCCTTACAGCGATGTTGCTTTAGAAATCCCTCAATTTGGCACAAAGCATTCTTTCAACATTTCAGTATGTGCTGGAATAGTAATGTATGCTTTGAATCAGCAATATATTAACGCACTAAAGTAGCAGTGCCATTAAATTTATGGTAATCGCCTCTGAAGTCTTTTACACGCATTTTATAAACATAAACATTACCTGTTTGCTCTGATTCTCCACTAGCATTTTCTATTGTTCCATCCCATCCTTTCGACCAAATATCAGTTTCAAATAAGAGTTTACCCCAACGGTCGTATATCTGCATTAAATAATCTGACGGATCGATGCCTATTCCACTTGGCTGAAAGGTATCGTTTAATCCATCAGCGTTAGGTGTAAATGCATTTGGAATATATACCGCGAAGTCTGCCAAAATATCAACGTATCTTGAAATTGTTGCACTGCAACCAAATTCATTTGTACCTTTTAAAATAACTTCGTAAGTGCCAACCTCAATATATTGATGGCTAGGATGAATTAAAGTTGACTCATCACCAGTAATATTAGGATCTAAATCCCATAAGTAGCTAACAGCACCAATAGAGTTGTTATCGAACTTTATTAAGGCATCTAATAAAGGAACAGTTCTTTTATTAGGCTCAAAATCTACAATTGGATTTGGATTAACTTGAATATATCCAGGTAAATCTAAACTACTAAAGCAAGAATTGATGTCAGTAACTTCTATACGAATATCGTATTTACCAACTGTATTGCTGCAAAATTCAGCAGTTTGCCCCAACAAATTTCCATTATTTAAGAAATTCCAAACAAATTGTCCTCCTTCTACATCAGCTGCTTTTAAGTTAATGCACTGACCTGCACAAAGTGAAGTATCTGGTGAAACAATATCAAGTATAGGCAATTCAAATATTTGATATTGTCTGCTACTTGTATCTATACATCCATTGGCATCTGTAGTAACAACTATTGCAAAGCCTGAACTATCTGGTGTTAAAGTTGTATTCGTATTGCTATCCCCATTTTCCCATAAATAAGTGAAAGGATAAGTTCCTCCTTCACCAGAAACAACCATTTGAATAGAATCTCCTTTACAAGCCGAAACATCACCCGAAACCAATCCATTTAAAGGAAGCGGTTGGGCTACTTCAACACCTTGGCTAATTGTACATCCATTTGAATCTGTTGCAACAATGTTATAGTTTCCCGCAATTAATTGATCAATAAAGTTGCCAGCAACTCCATTATTCCAACCCAAATTGTAAGGGGGAATTCCTCCTGAAATTACAGCATTTGCAGTTCCAGAAGCTTGTCCATAGCACAAAGCAGGGCTTGCTGTTATATCTAACTGTAGAGCAGCAGGTTGACTAACTAATGCTGTATCATTAGTAATACAGCCATTTGCATCTGAAACAGAAACAGTATACAATCCAGCTAAAACCTGACTTAAAAAAGACTGTTGATTTTGATTTTGATTCCAATAATAGCTATAAGGAGGTGTTCCTCCTGTGGCTTCCACATTAGCCTGGCCAGTTGAACTTCCAAAACAAATTGCCATTGAAGTTGTAGTTGTACTTTCTAGTTTTTGAGGTTCTGTTAATTGTATGCTTAAGGTATCACTGCAACCAATTTGGTCTTGTGCAATTACAGTATAAATACCAGCAATCTTATTAATTAAAACGGTTGAATTCTCACCAGTATTCCAAGTAAAAGCTTTGTTGCCTATTCCTCCAGTTGCGCCAACTTGCACAAAACCTGTTGCATTTCCAAAACAATCTATGTTTTGAACACTTATTGTATCTAAAACTGGAGCACCTGGATCAACGATAGAATCAATGGCTGTAACTAAACAATTATTAGCATCGGTAACAATTACTGAATAATCTCCAGCTATTAAGCCATTTATTTGACTCAGCAGAGTTCCATTGACCAAGTGTATTGATAAGGAATTGTTCCTCCATTTACCAAAACCTCCATTTGCCCATTTGGCAAACCACAAGTGGAATTTGTTTTATTAATTAAAGCTTGTAAAACTGTAGGTTGTTGAATGGAAAAAGAATCTGTTCTGTTGCAGCCAAAAGCATCAGAAACAGTAACAAAGAAATTTCCAGCTGAAACAAAATTTAGAGTGTCATTACCGGATGTAAAATTCCAGGTATAAATATAAGGAGCTGTTCCTCCAGAAACAGTAGAAACAGCTGAACCAGAATTCTCACCAAAGCAGCGAGCATCTGAAGTTTGTATTGTATTTTGTAAAGCTGAAGGTTGTGTTACATTAAATGATTGAGCATAGTTACAACCTGCTTCATCTGAAATGCTGATAGAATAATTCCCCGCCACTAAGCTGTCGTTGATAGCTATATTTTCTGAACCATTGCTCCAATTCCAAGAAACATTGCCTGTATTACCTGAAACAACTGTTGTTGCAATTCCATTGGCTTCTCCAAAACAATTAGTAGGCGTTACAATTATTGTATCAATTTGTAAAGGAAAAATTTGGTTGATGGTTGTGGTTGAATTAAATAAGCAACCGTTAGCATCGGTAACAACTACAGTTTGATTTCCAGGCAAGAGGTTATTATTTACTAAACCAGATAAACCATTGCCCCAAACACAATTGTATGGAGAAGTTCCACCAGAAATATTAATAGTTGATGTTCCATTACTAAGTACACAAACAGCTTCTGTATTTAAAAATGTGGCTGAAATTGGAGTTGGTTCAGAAAGGGTAATTGATAATGTATCTCTGCAGGCATTTGTATCTACAACAATAACACTATAGTTTCCAGCACTTAAATTAGTATTGGTAAGTCCTGTGGTATTATCAGACCATGTTGCAGTGAAACTTGAATTACTATTCACAGAAACTGCACCATTTGTTCCTTGAAAACAAGATATTGGCTGGTCGATATTCAAACTGGCTGAAATTCCTAAACTTGGATTGATATTCTCATTAAAAACAGCTGTGCATCCATTTATGTCTGAAATTGTACATGAAACTTGCCCTGATGCTAAAGAAGTTATAAAGTTTGTTTGATTTCCATTCTGCCAATTGTAAAAATATGGAGCTGTTCCACCTGAAATGTTTATGGCTGAGATACCATTATTTAAATTGCATGTTGTGTGTTGTGTGGTAAATGTTGCAGCAATAGCAGCTGGTTGAGAAACATTTAGTGATGTAGAGGCTACACAACCGTTTGCATCTATTATACTACAAGAAATAATCCCGGAAGCAACTCCATTCGCCAAATTTGTATTCTGCCCATTTGACCAAGTAAAAGAATAAGGAGGAACTCCTCCGTTACCTATAGCTGATATTTCGGCATCATTAAATCCAAAGCAACTTATTTGTTGTGTTTGGTTTAAAACAACACCTAATCCTCCAATATCAAAAATTGTTGTTTGTTCTGTTTTCGAGCAACCGTTAGCATCTGAAATAGCAACAGTATAGTTTCCAGTAAGTAAATTTATTGCGTTTGGCAATGTTTGACCATCACTCCAAACAACGGAATAAGGAGAAGTCGCTCCATTTATTAAAAGTAAAGCAGAACCATTATTATTACCGCAAGTTGATGCTTGAGGAATGATGATATTTGACCAAGGTGATGGTGCATCTAATTGTAAAGCATCGTTTGATGTGCATCCATTATTGTCTGTTATAGACACAGAATAATTACCTTGATTTAAATTTGAAATTGCTGTACTTGAATTTCCATTTGACCAATTATAAATAAATGGCGCTTCTCCTTGACTAATAGTTGCACTCAATGAACCATTGCTTCCTCCTGGACAAGTTATATTTTGATCAATTGAAATACTAACGCTTGGAGGATTTAAAGCCAAAACAGTGAAATTTTCATTTATTGCACAACCATTAGCATCAGTTACGATTACCTGATTATTTCCTGAAGCAAGCGTTGAAATTGAAGCATTTCCATTACCTCCATTATTCCAATTAATACTATAAGGAGCTACTCCACCATTCACTAAGACAGCTGCAGTTCCGTTGTTATTTCCGCAAGTAGTTGGCGCAGTTGAAATTGTTGCTTGTAATGCTGTTGGTTCACTTAAGTCGATTGAAATGTTCGTACTACAACCAATTGCATCTGTTAATGTTGCGGTATAAGTTCCTGCAATAATTGATGAAATTGTTGTTGAATTCTGTCCTGAGTTCCAAGCCAAAGCTAAAGGAGCTTGACCACCAGAAATACCTACCTCTATTGCTCCATCATTCCCTCCAAAACAACTTATATTGTTACTGGAAACTAAAGTTATTTGCGGACCTGAAAGGTTGTTTACTTGTGCATTAACGTTCAAGGTACAACCATTTGCATCTGTAATTTGAGCGCTATATAATCCTGCAAGAACGTTCGTTAAATTTAAACCATTTTGTATAGGTAAACTGTTCCAGGAAACAGTGTAAGGAGCGGTGCCGCCATTAACTATTAAACTAGCTCCACCACTGGCAGTTCCACAAGCAGCATCAATAATGTTTATTTGTGTTGTAATTTGATTTGGTTCAGAAATAATATCAGAATCGCTTGCAGAACAACCAGCTCCATCTGTAACTGTTGCTGTATAATTTCCAGCAATTAAGTTATTTACTGTTAATCCTGTTGCAGCATTGCTCCAAGTAACTGAATATGGCGCCGTTCCCGCTCCTATTGTGGCGGTTGCTGTTCCATTATTGCCTCCGTTGCAGGACACA
>Ga0247843_1001579_pt1 | contig 45359 bp, 50 predicted proteins | sample LaCruzMarch2017__FD_192420 | JGI IMG/M metagenome (GOLD analysis project Ga0247843, IMG submission 192420) | Freshwater microbial communities from meromictic Lake La Cruz, Castile-La Mancha, Spain - LaCruzMarch2017_8m | ecosystem: Environmental > Aquatic > Freshwater > Lake | place: Spain...
TCCGCCCAAAATGGGCGGAAAACATGGCAAACTGCCTGAAACAGTAGGTCAAGTGGTGTCCGTTGTTAAAAAATGTGGAACCTATCGGTCAAGCTAGGAATCGACGATTAGTTCAGCTATTCCTTAACAGTATCACCCCACAATTTCATCAACCGATCACGAAGCCATACAACCGGATTAGAAACCTGTTCATCTGTCAGCAAATCCATGTCCCGCAAGGATTGCTGGCATAGCTGGATATAATCTTGCCGCTTTGCCATCTCGTCTATTACGTATTCGCTAAGTTTTGGGTATCGATCTAACGACTCTTTAAATTTAGACCCTCCAATAAGAAATAACGACACATCGCCGACGGCTCGCATGGATGTGGGGTATAACGGCAATTCACCAAAAAACTCACTCGACTGAAAAGTAAACAGCCGTTGGCTGATTATAAAAGTCCGTGCTCGTAAAGTTTTCAGTAACTAATCATGTCTAAATTTGTCTACGTCGACACTTCACTTAGCGTATCTTTGAATATCTTTTTCGTAGATTTCTTAATTGGTCTTTTTGTCTGAAGCAATTAGCGATTCTAGGCTGCGTCATCTAAGGAATCGCTAAACAAAGCCTTCGACAGGCTCTCGGCAACTGCTCCATGCGTTGCTCTACCTCCTGCATCCTTGCAGTCGAGGCCGAACGGTAACTAATTGATTCCATTCGTGCTGAGCCTGTCGAAGCATGATCGGAATCAATTAGTTCAGCACTTCCCTAAAGATTCACCCTAAATACCCATAGGAGTTACATTGGTATGAATGTACAACAGCTTTCCGCTAGGTTTGATGTGAAATTCACATTAGCTAATTCATCTATTATTTTAATCACTTGCTTGATGCTGTTGGCTGCTTGTGGCAAAAATGAAACCCCGAATGCCGCTGTAGCGCCACCCAAACCCAGCATCGTCGCCAGCCAGCCCCTGCAAAAAGACATTGTCGAATGGGACGAATACACCGGACGCTTGCAGGCGGTGGAGTCGGTGGACATCAGGGCGCGGGTATCGGGTTATTTACAGCAAATTAGTTTTAAGGACGGCGGTAAAGTCAAAAAAGGCGATTTGTTGTTTGTGGTTGATCCAAGGCCGTACCTAGCGCAATTGCATCAAAGCAAAGCTGAGCTGGATCGGTCAAAATCCCGCTTGGAATTAGCGCAAAACGATGTCGAACGCGCCCAACGTTTGCTAAAAGAACAGGCCATTTCTGAAGAAGAATACGACACGCGCAGCAAAAATTTGGTGCAAGCCGCCGCGTCCGTGGAATCGTCTAAGGCCGCTGTCGAGTTGGCGCAGCTGAATGTCGATTTCACTCACATTCGCGCGCCGATTTCCGGACGCATCTCCCGCAAACTTATCACCGAAGGCAATCTGGTCAGCGCCGATGCCACCGTGTTGGCGACCATTGTTTCCGTTGACCCCATCCATGTTTATATCGATGCCGACGAACGTTCGGTGTTGAAATACCGCCGCCTGAGCATTGAAGGCAAACGCAAAAGCGCGCGCGATTTTAAAATCCCCTTGGAAATGGCGTTGATCGACGAAAAAGACTATCCCCATCAAGGCTATATTGATTACGTCGATCCTGAAATCAATCCGGCGACCGGTACCATCCGCGCCCGGGGCGTCTTTGCAAATTCTGATGACTTGTTTGGCTCAGGTATGTTCGCACGGGTGCGGATACCGGGCAGCGGCAACTATCAGGCCTTGTTGATTAGCGACCGCGCGATTGCGATGGATCAGGGCAAGCAGTTCGTGATGGTGGTCAATAAAGATAACCGCGCCGAATACCGGCCCATCCAAACCGGGCGCAGCCATGAAGGCTTACGGATTATCACCGCTGGTCTAACCGTTGACGATTGGGTCATCACCAACGGCTTGCAGTTTGTGCGCCCAGGTGTGGAAGTGGAGGCAAGCCACGCGCCCATGCAGGCCGAGCTGGTAACAGGGGCGGTCAAATGAATTTCGCCTTCTTTTTTATCGACCGCCCGCGTTTTGCCATTGTCTTGTCGATCGTTATTGTGTTGGTTGGTGGCATTGCCATGTTCGGATTGCCGATTGCCCAATATCCTGAAGTTACGCCGCCGACCATTTTGGTGTCCGCCAGTTATCCGGGTGCAAACCCCAAAGTGATTGCCGAAGCGGTTGCCGCGCCTATCGAGCAGCAAGTCAACGGCGTGGAAAATATGATGTACATGTCCTCGCAATCGACCAGCGACGGGCAAATGCAGCTGACTATTACTTTCCAAATTGGCACTAATTTAGATGTCGCGCAGATGCAGGCGCAAAACCGTGTCTCCAACGCCTTGCCCAAGTTGCCGGAAGATGTCCGCCGTTTGGGCGTGACCACCAAAAAATCGTCGCCGGATATTTTGCTGGTGGTGCATTTGACTTCGCCTAACCAACGTTACGACCAGCTGTATTTGTCCAACTACGCTTTGCTGAATATCAGCGACCAATTGCTGCGCCTGCCCGGTGTCGGCGATGTCCGGACGCGGGGCGCAGGCGATTACAGCATGCGTGTTTGGCTAGACCCGACCAAAATTGCCGCCCGCAATCTGACCGCCAGTGATGTGGTGCGGGCGATCCGCGAGCAAAACGTGCAAGTGGCGGCAGGTGTCGTCGGTCAGCCGCCGTTGGATAAGGCGGTCGATTTCCAATTGAATATCAACACGATGGGGCGGTTGACCAGCATTGAAGAATTCGGCAACATCATCGTCAAATACGGCGAAGGCGGCAGTTTGTTGCGCTTGCGCGATGTCGCCCGTATCGAATTGGGGGCGGAACGCTATTCTTTACGCAGCCAATTGAACAACCATGACGCAGTGGCGATGCCTATTTCGCTACGCCCCGGCGCGAATGCCTTGGAAACCGCGCATCAGGTTAAGGCGTTGATGCAAAAGTTGAAAACCCGTTTCCCCGAAGGGGTCGATTACCAAATCGTTTACGACACCACCATTTTTGTCGAGCAATCGCTGGAAGCAGTCAAGCATACCTTTGTTGAAGCCTTGTTGCTGGTGGTTTTGGTGGTGCTGGTGTTTTTGCAAAGCTGGCGGGCGGCGATTATTCCGCTGTTGGCGGTTCCCGTGTCTATCGTTGGCACGTTTGCGGTGATGGCCTTGATGGGCTTTTCGTTGAACAATCTCTCGCTATTCGGGCTGATCTTGGCGATTGGTATCGTTGTTGATGATGCCATTGTGGTGGTGGAAAACGTCGAACGTAATATTGCTTTAGGTTTAAAACCCAAAGAAGCAGCCCGCCAAGCCATGCGCGAAGTGACCGGGCCGATTATCGCCATTTCAGTGGTATTGGCGGCGGTGTTCATCCCGTCGGCGTTTGTGGTCGGCATTAACGGGCAGTTTTACAAACAGTTCGCCTTGACGATTGCCGCCTCGACTTTGATTTCTGCGTTCAATTCGCTGACCTTAAGTCCGGCTTTGGCGGCGATGTTATTGAAGCCGCATCACGAAAAAGGCGACGCTTTAACGCGCCTGATTAACGCCGCGTTCGGTTGGTTTTTTAAGTTATTCAACCGTGGATTTGCCGCCAGCTCCGCAGGTTATGCGGGTTTGGTGAAACGCCTGATGCGCTTAAGCGCTTTGGTCGCGCTCATCTACGTGGGCTTGCTGGCGTTTACCGGTTACGAATTTAACAAAGTGCCGTCGGGCTTTATTCCTTTGCAAGACAAAGGCTATTTGATTGTCTTTGCACAATTGCCGGAAGCGGCTTCGTTGGAACGCACCACCGCCGTTATCCGTAAAGCCTCGGAAATCATCCTTGCACAACCTGGCGTGAAAGCGGCGGTCGGGTTTCCTGGTTTTTCGGTTATCAGCGGCGCGAACACGCCCAATGCTGGCACGATTTTCGTGCCGTTAAAACCCTTTGATGAACGCGTCGCCAATGGTTGGACGGCACAAAAGCTGTTGGCTGAATTGCAGCCAAAAATGAAAGGCGTTAAAGAAGCGTTCATTGGCGTGTTTCCGCCGCCGCCAATTTTAGGCTTGGGCAGTTTGGGCGGTTTTAAAATGCAAATCCAAGATCGTGGCAATGAAGGCTTTGACAGACTGGATAACGCCGTGCAAGCGGCGTTGCAACAAGGCCGGAAAAATCCGCAATTGTCGGGGCTTTTTTCAAGTTTCCAAAATAACGTGCCGCAGCTTTATGCCGATATTGACCGTGTGAAGGCCAAGTCGCAAGGCATTCCGCTGACGGAAATTTTTGAAACCATGCAGACCTATTTGGGTTCGTTGTATGTCAACGATTTGAATCTGTTCGGGCGCACGTTTCAAGTGACGGCGCAAGCCGATAGCGAATTCCGCCGCGAACCGGAAGACATCGGGCGTTTAAAAACCCGCAATGCCCAAGGCGAAATGGTGCCGTTGGAAGAATTGGTTTCCGTGCGTAAAATCAGCGGCCCCGATCGCGTTGTGCATTACAACTTGTATCCGGCGGCAGAAATCAATGGCGCAGCGGCACCGGGTTTTAGTTCGGGTCAAGCCGTGGCTTTGATGGAAGACTTGGTGCATAAAAGCCTGCCGCTGTCGATGGATTTTGAATGGACGGAGCTGACTTACCAACAAATATTGGCGGGCAATACCGCGTTGTATGTGTTCGCTTTTTCCAGCTTGTTGGTGTTTTTGGTGTTGGTGGCTTTATATGAAAGCTGGATACTGCCGCTGGCGATTATCTTAATCGTGCCGATGACCTTGATGTGCGCGTTGGGTGGCGTGTGGTTACGTGGTACGGACAACAATATCTTCACGCAAATTGCTTTGTTGGTGTTGGTGGGCTTGGCGTGTAAAAACGCGATTTTGATCGTCGAGTTTGCCAAAGAACGCCACGATGCAGGCGTAGATCGTTTTACCGCCGCTTTGGAAGCCTGTCAATTGCGGTTCAGGCCGATTTTAATGACCTCGTTCGCTTTCATTATGGGCGTGTTGCCTTTGCTGTTCGCCACTGGAGCCGGTTCTGAAATGCGCCAAGCCTTAGGCACACCCGTTTTTTACGGCATGTTAGGCGTTACCGTGTTTGGCTTGCTATTAACGCCGTTGTTTTATGTCACCTTACAAGGCTTGGCTGACCGTAAAAAAGCGCCTGCCATTGATGCCAGCGAGGAGGTCTCACATGAACAATAAACCGTTAATTTATCTCGGCGCTTGTTTGGCTTTATCCGCTTGTGCGGTCGGGCCTGATTACCAGCCGCCGCAAGCCTTAGCTCCCAAGCAGTTTGCCAATGCCTCTGCCGACGGCATGACATCTAATAGTATCGAAATCCGTTGGTGGGAAAAGTTTGCCGACAAAACCTTAAATGATTTGGTCAATGATGGCTTACGCGCTAACCCTGACTTACGCATCGCCACTGCCAATTTACGTGAGGCGAGGGCGGCGCGGCAATTAAGCCAGTTTGATTTATTTCCGACAGTGACGATGTCCGCTTCGGAAAAATCAATATTGCGTAGTAAAGGTATCTTCGGTGGCACGACTAATCCGAGCAGTTTCGATTTGCTCAACACAGGATTTGATGCAACGTGGGAGCTGGATTTTTTCGGGCGTATCCGCCGATCGGTCGAAAGCCAAACCGCCGAGATGGAATTGTTCGATGCCCAGCGCCGTGATGTGATGGTCAGTTTGGTGGCGGAATTGGCGCGGAATTATTTTGAATTGCGCGGCACACAACATCAACTATCCGTCGCCCGCAAAAATGCCGACAATCAAGCGGCAACTTTGAAATATACCCAAGCTCGACTCAACGGTGGACAAGGCACGGCGCTCGACACCGCTCGCGCCGAAGAGCAATGGAATTCGACTCTGGCGATTATTCCGCCGTTAGAATCCGCCGTTCGCCATTCAATCCATCACTTGTCGGTGTTGGTTGGCAAAACGCCAGAACAGCTCTACAGCAAGCTGGAGACGGTCGCCCCGTTGCCGCAAGCGCCCAACATTATCGGCATTGGCGATCCCGCCAAGTTACTGCAACGTCGGCCTGATGTGCGCGTTGCTGAACGCGGACTAGCTGCCGCCACCGCGCAAATCGGCGTTGCCACGGCTGATTTGTTCCCGCGAGTTAGCTTTGTCGGCAATGTTGCCTTGGAAGCCCGTAGTTTTGCAGGGTTGGGTGCCAGCGGTGGCGATACCTATTCGTTCGGGCCGTCCATCCGTTGGGCGGCGTTTGATTTGGGCCGTGTCTACACGCGCATCAAAGCCGCCGACGCCCATGCCGAAGGCCAGTTGGCAACTTACGAAAAAACCGTGCTGGGTGCGTTGGAAGAAACCGAAAACGCGCTGCTGGAATACGGCAAACTGCAACAACGCCGCGATTATTTCCGCGCCGCCGTTACTGCGGGCGAAAAAGCCGCGCATTTGGCGAGATTGCGTTATCAGGACGGTGTGGCGGATTTTCTTGTCGTGCTTGATGCTGAACGCCGTCTATTAGAAACCCAAGATAGGTTGGCACAAACCGAAACGGCGACCGCAACGGCTTTGGTGGCTGTTTATAAAGCCTTAGGCGGTGGTTGGGAATGGGAAAAGTAAAGCTTCCACCCTGTTAACTGGCATGGTTCAACTCTACAAAATCTAGCTTAGCAAATCAGACTAATTTCGAATCCCGCAAACTAGCGGCAAATCTAAATAATCCATAATTCTATTAAAAAAGCCACTGACCTTACATAGTAATGTCAGTGGTAATCTCGTTGTGTTACTCACCGTCCCTACGCAAATGCGGTTGCGGTCTGTCGTTGTATGGTTCGGTTTTTGTAACTGATTTTACGTACTCACTTTTTGTGAGACGAAAATAAAGAATAGTGCAAACCTATACCTTCAAATATCCTATATACTAATCCCACTTAATGTTCCTATGGGAAAGTCCTATGAAAACAGTGAATGTCAGCGGTTTAAAAAACAACCCCAGCCAAGCTTTACGCATGGCACATGATGATTTAGTACTGGTAATGAACCGAAATGAGCCTGATGCGTTAATGATCGGCGTTAACTCCCTGAAGGTGATGGATATGCCGGGTGTACGCAAGGCGTTGGCAACGGCATTGTTCAGGGATGGGGAATTGTCGTTGGCCCGCTCTGCCAAGCTCGCCGATACGCCCTTGGCCGATTTTATAGCCCATGTGTCACGCTTAGGCATTGCGGTCATCAATCAGACTGCCGAAGACGTCCAACAGGATATGGATACCTTGGATCAATGGTTAACCCAAGGATAACGCATGGCTGGTTTTGTTGTCATTGACTCCAGCCCGTTAATTGGTTTGGCTATGGTGGAGGGTTTGGTCTGGTTACCTAAACTCTTTAATACGGTTTATTTACCAGAAACTGTCAAACGCGAAGTATTGCCAGGAACAGGTGCCCGTGGTGAAGAGGCCATCGCCAAAGCACTCGCAGAAGACTGGTTGAAAGTATGGCCTGAGCCAATAACGCCTTGTCTTGATATGGATTTAGATGCAGGTGAAACGGATTGTATCAATTTGGCGTTGAACTATGCGGAGCAGGTTTTGCTGGTGATGGATGAACGTGCAGGGCGTGCGGTTGCCAAAGAAAATTGCCTACGTGTCATCGGTACCGCCGCCATTATCGGTCAAGCAAAAAAGCAGAATTTGATACCATCAGCCCGCGACGTATTTCAGATTTTACATGCGTCTGATTTTCGCATAGCGCCAGCTGTCATCAACCAGGTTCTGTTGAGTGTGAATGAGTAGAATCACTCGCTCTTCAGACAATTATGGGCAACACTCAACAGCGAATTTCAGCATTAGAACAAAAAATCCAAGCCATTGATGCTGAACGTGAAGCATTGCTCAACGAATTATCAGCCTTAAAAGAACACATACGGCAACAGCAAGACAATTTGGTGAAAATCAGGGTGGATGCAACCGTTAATCACCGATCCTCCAGTCAAGAAAAAGTTAGCCTGTTTGGTGATTTATTCAAAGGGCGTGCTGATATATTTCCCAAACGTTGGGAAAACGGCAAAACCGGAAAGTCAGGCTATTCACCCGCCTGTGCCAATGAATGGAAACCCACTGTTTGTGAAAAGCCCCGCATCAAGTGTGGCGACTGCAAATCCCGTTCATTCATTCCCGTTAACGACACCGTCATAGCCAATCATCTGGCAGGTAAAGATAACCAGGGCAATCGGTCGGCCGATTTCGTCATCGGTGTTTACCCGTTGATGCAAGATGAACGCTGCTGGTTTTTGGCAGTTGATTTTGATAAGGCATCGTGGCAATTGGATGTCGGTGCTTTTTCCGCAGCTTGTCTAGAAAACGGCATCCCTTATAGCGTTGAAATTTCGCGTTCAGGTAAAGGCGCCCATGTTTGGTTATTTTTCAGTTCCCCCGTTTTAGCCCTGGAGGCCAGGAAACTGGGAACTTACTTGCTAACCCAAGCGATGGATAAACACCCAGAATTGGGTTTTGAATCGTATGACCGATTGTTTCCCAACCAAGATACCATGCCGAAAGGCGGCTTCGGCAATCTCATTGCTTTACCCTTACAGAAAAAACCACGCGAACGGGGTAACAGCGTATTTGTCGATAACAACTTTATACCCTATCCCGATCAATGGGCTTACCTATCAACCATTAAACGCATATCGTTGGGTGAGTTAAACCCATTGATCGTAAAAGCGGAACAACAAAACCGTATTTTAGGAGTTAAATTGCCTATTGCCGAGGAAGATGAACCTTGGAAAATAGCACCTTCAGGCAAAATTCAAGAAACCACTATTAATGGGTCGCTGCCTAAACGAGTCAGCATTGTTCTGGGAAACCAGTTATTCATCGATAAAAACGAGTTGCCGCCATCACTGCAAAGCAAGCTTATCCGGTTGGCGGCGTTCCAAAATCCAGAATTTTACAAATCCCAGTCCATGCGGTTGTCAACTTTCGGTAAACCCAGAATCATTTCCTGTGCGGGCTATTTTCCGCAGCATATTGCCTTACCTAGGGGCTGTATGGACGATGTCATGAACCTTCTTGGCGAATTAAAAATCCAGCCTGTTATTCAGGATGAGCGGTTTGCGGGCAACCCCATTGCCGATTTGCAATTTCAAGGAACATTGACAGAAGAGCAAAACCAAGCCGCAAACAAATTGCTTAAACACGATATTGGAACACTGTCTGCCACCACCGCTTTTGGAAAAACGGTGGTGGCGCTGTATATTTTGGCAAAGCGTCAAGTAAATACGCTGATTATTGTCCACCGCCGACAACTTTTAGATCAGTGGCTGGAACGCATAGAAACGTTTTTGAACGTGCCTAAAAATCAGGTGGGGAAGATCGGTGGCGGCAAAAACAAACCGACAGGCATTATTGATGTCGCTATTATTCAGAGCCTGATAAAAAATCATGAAGTGAATGACTTGGTGGCCAATTACGGACAAGTTATTTTCGATGAATGCCATCATTTATCGGCAGTCAGCTTTGAATCCGTTGCCAAAGCGTGTAAGTCACAATTCGTTTTAGGCTTGTCGGCAACGTTAACCCGCAAGGATGGACATCACCCCATCGTATTCATGCAATGCGGCCCTATCCGTTTTCAGGCCAGTGCTAAAGAACAAGCATCCGCTCGACCTTTTAACCATTACGTGACGCAGCGGCAAACGGAATTTATGATGCCAGAATGCCCAAGCACCGATAGCCGCACTTATATCCATGCGGTTTATCAGGCATTGGTGCTTGACGGAAATCGCAATCAGTTGATTCTTGATGACATTAAACAAGCGCTATCAGAAAGGCGTTCACCGATTGTGTTAACCGAACGGAAAGAGCATGTTGTGTTGTTGGCCGGGCAAATCAAAACATTCGCGAAAAATGTCCTTGTCATGCAAGGTGGCATGGGGATCCGGCAACGCAAGCAATTGGCAGATACACTGCAAAGTATCCCAGATGATGAAGAGCGAATCATAATCGCTACCGGACGTTATCTGGGTGAAGGCTTTGATGATGACCGGCTCGACACCTTATTTTTGGTCATGCCAATTTCTTGGAAAGGCACCTTGGCACAGTATGCAGGAAGGCTGCACCGTTTGCATCACGCCAAAACCGAAGTCAGAATTTATGATTATGTCGATAGCCATGTGCCCATGCTAGCCAAAATGAGCGGGAAGCGGCAAATAGGCTATAAAAACTTAGGGTATAAATTGATTGATTGTTAAGGTAAATAAATGGCTATACCTATTGTTACATCGATATCTTCCAAGCAAGAAGCAGCAATAAGACGGGCTATCATCAGCGTTGTGCCGGATTATTTTGCTTGGACAGAGAAGGCACAGGAACGTTACCGTGCCAATATGCCCGATGATGACGATTTCCGCATTCGGCAAATAGTCATAAACGTTTTGTTCGGCATTAAGACCACAACCCGTGATGACCTGGAAGCCGCACTTGATGCTTTTGATGGTGGGCAATACCTGCTGCTAAACGGCACACTGCTCCAACTGACGGGGATAGGCGACGACTTTTTCCTCTTGAATGAATACTTTGCGGAAAACACCTCCTTACTGGATTTTGAAACGGTCTACGATTACGACCATGCTGACCACGTTTTTCAAGAGTCCTGGCGCCAGAGGGATATTCCTGACTATACCGCTAAACCCTATCGTGGCAGCTTGTATTTTCGGTGGGCACGCTTGCAAATCAATGGCGTGTTCCATTACGCCAATCTCTGCACAATGGCGGGTTATGTACACAGCAAACTCGAAGAATTTGGCTTCGACAAAATCAACGGACTGATTCCGCATGAATACGTTGAGGGTAAAAACCACGGCAAGCGGGAAGGGCAGGGGGCACTTTTTGATATGCGGATTGATGCCGGAGGACTAGAGCCGCAACTGGAGGAGCTGAAAGACCGGTATTACCGCTATTTGTCCACCCGCTTTGAATCCCTCCTAGACAGCTATCATACCAACGCAACCAAGCGGGTGTATCAAATTGATGACAACCAGGAAACCGAACCGCATAGGAGCTTTATCTTCACCGACATCACTGCCTTGCAAGCCGTGCGCTTTAGGCATTTCATGCAGGACTGCAACGCCATCCAAGGTGATCCTGAGGAGTTGAAGCCACTAATTGAACAAGAATATCAAGAGGCTGTTGCCTTTCTTGAGCACGCCCATCAAGACATTGTGGCAAATTTCGATCCGAAAGTGGTTAAACTACGTAAGAAGATGAAAGTGATTATCGCTGATGCTGCGGCGAAGGATTTGCTGTAGCCGTATTTATATACCCTGTAGGATGATACCAAATCTCTTCGGCATGACCACGTCGCTGTCGTATGCCCGTTTGCTGTCTTCGTCATTGACCCATGGGTAAACAATGACTTTACTGTCCTGATGATAACGGAAGAAGAACCGAATGGAAAAGAGCGACAGATGACAAGGGTAGCTTACTTATTGGCGCTCTTAAAATATTCGTGACTCACGATTTTAGGAGGTTATTTATTTTGTGACTCACGCGATTATGAGAGTAACTTATTGAGCAGCATTTAGTTTTTTATCTCTTTTAAATTTTTTATTTCATCAATAAATTCATCTTTGTCTATTTCTCCACATTCTAGTTTAGTGATCAAATAATTCAATGTAATAAATATTACGTCCTTGTTTAAGCTGTCCATTTTTAACTTATGCCTTCTTTTTGCCTGCCTTTCAGCATCGGTCATCGGTGTTTTTTTATCTAAATTCTTCATTTTTTATCCTCGCTTTTGTGAGTCACGTTTTTGAGCTTGACAATAATACGTGAGTCACGAAGAAAACAAGTATGGTTCTTTTACTATTAATAATTCACTTTTGGATCATTGGTTTATGAGATAGTGAATATATTTTTTAAATGCCTCTTTCACCAAATTGGCATATACAGTTTCAGCGGTTGATTGGGCAAACACTAAAACCAAAACGTCGGTAGAACACCGCGCTTGAAGGGTCTTTGGCGTCCACAAAAATTCCCGCGCTGCCGACCGCTTGGGCCGCTGAACGCGCACGGTTGATGGCATCAGCCAACAACAGCTTACCCAAACCTTGCCCCTGCATCGAAGCCAGTATGGCCAAGCGGCCAAGCCGGGTGAGGGGTATCTGGTTGGGGTAACGTTTGGCCAGTTCCGATGGCAAATTCTCAAGCAAAACAAACGCCGAAGACAAGGCGTAAAAACCCAGGATACTGGCCTGTCCGATATGGTCATATACTAAGTGTTGATATTCACCAGCCGCCTGCACGTCGGCAGGCACTGCAACAAAAGTGCGTGATATACCTTTTTCTTGATGTTGCCATGCCGTTTGCGCCAGCCAAGCATTGATGGCTGGCACGCCACAATCAAATGCTTTTCGGTTGTGGTGTCCAGCCAAGGATTCCAGTTTTATCATCAAAGCGGGTTGCTTGGTCTTGTAAGGCGTCCAATAGTTTTTTATTGGGCGGTATCGGGTTATCAAGCGCGTTGACAAAAGCCAAGCTATCAGAGGCGTCCAACCGGATAACTCGTTCCTTTTCAATGATGCGTTCCGCTTCCCGCAATGCGGTTTGGACAATAAATTGGTTAATGGTGGCACCGACCATACTGGCGGCAAGCTCCAATTTCTGCTGGACGGGTGCAGGGACACGCATGGTAATACGGCCTCGTTCTATAGGGTTGGTGTTCATTTTAATTCCTGCCAGACTGCAAAGTGCTAGCCTACCATTCTGGTGTCATTTTGTCACCTATCCTTTTAATTTTATTACCATTTCAAACGGGTCAAATCAGCGAGCCACCCGTTGGTGGCGTGACAATAGGAATTCGCTTTGGCCAACGTCAAACGCACGTTCGTCACCAGTATGGCTTATGCCACGGCCTGGAAAATTGCCACCGACAAAACTGAATTTCAGACCTTGCTCATCAAACTCAGTAGAAGATAGATACTATTTAAACAGGCATTGAAATCCATTAAATATAGGCATACTTACTACGCATAATGTATATTATGTTAAATATATAATTATCCAGAACGAAATAATAAAATGAATATGAATAAGTTTTTCTAAAACAGGCTTAAAATTTATTTGACCATTACAGCTCAAACTGAGAACCGCCATGTACGAACATTTAGAAACCGCCGAAAACCGTGAAACCTTAAAACGGGTTGTTGTCGATCCGGTCTCCCGTGTGGAAGGCCACGGCAAAGTCACGTTATTATTGGATGAAAACAACAAAGTCCAGCAAGCGCGTTTGCACATCGTTGAATTCAGAGGTTTTGAACGTTTCATCCAAGGCCGCCCGTATTGGGAATTGCCAGTGTTGGTGCAACGGTTATGCGGGATTTGTCCGGTCAGCCATCATTTGGCGGCGGCGAAGGCGATTGATCAATTGGTGGGGGTTGATCCTGAAAACCTGCCTGTGTCTGCCGACAAGCTGCGCCGTCTGTTGCATTTCGGGCAAGTTTTGCAGTCGCACGCGTTGCATTTTTTCCATCTATCCAGCCCTGATTTATTGTTCGGTTTTGAAAGCGACATCGGCAAACGCAACATAATCGCCGTGTTGCAGGATTTTCCCGATATTGGCCTGCAAGGCGTGAAGCTGCGTAAATACGGGCAAGAAGTGATCCGCATGGTGTCCGGCAAACGGATCCATGGCACTGGCGCGATTGCTGGCGGCATGAACAAGCATCTGAACAAAGAAGAGCGAGATTATTTGCTGGCGGATATTGACCAAATTCTCGAATGGTCTGCCGCATCGGTGGCTTTAATTAAAAAAGTCCATTGCGCCAATCTGCCGTATTACGATGACTTTGCCACCATCCGCAGCAATTATCTAGGTTTGGTGAAACCAGACGGCGCGTTGGAACTCTATCACGGCGGCATTCGCGCCAAGACGGCGGCGGGCGAAACTATTACCGATCATTTTGATTACTGCAATTACAACGACCTGATCCACGAAGAAGTGCGGTCGTGGACGTATATGAAATTCCCTTATCTGCTGTCGCAAGGCATGGAAGATGGCTGGTATCGCGTTGGGCCCTTGGCGCGGGTGAATAACTGCGATTATATCAACACGCCTTTAGCAGAAGCGGCTCGGATTGAGTTTAAGGCACACAGTCCCGAAGCAATGGTACACAGCACTTTAGCCTTTCATTGGGCGCGTTTGATTGAAGTGCTGCATTGCGCCGAAAGTATCAAAGAACTGTTGCACGATGCCGATTTGCTAGTCGGCGAGCTGGTCGCGCAAGGCGAGAAACGTTACGAAGGCATCGGCGTGATTGAAGCGCCACGCGGTACGCTATTCCACCATTACCAAGTCGATGACAACGACATCGTCACCAAAGCCAATCTGATTGTCTCCACCACCAGCAATAATCAGGCAATGAACGAGTCGGTGCGGCAAGTGGCGGCGGAATATTTGTCAGGGCGCGAATTGACCGAACCCTTGCTTAACAATCTGGAAGTGGCGATTCGCGCCTACGACCCGTGCCTCTCCTGCGCCACCCACGCGGTCGGCAAAATGCCTTTGCAATTGGAATTGCGCGATGTGGACGGCGTATTGATTGATAAATTGATTAAACACGACACTGGCGAAATTGAGCGTGTTTGAGCGTAAACCCGTGCTCATTTTCGGCTACGGCAATTTAAGCCGTGGCGATGATGCTTTAGGGCCGTTGTTGTTGGAAGCGATTGAACGCATTCCGAAAGCGGTTTTGGATTCCATAGAAATACTCACCGATTTCCAATTGCAAATCGAACACGCGCTGGATTTGGAAAACCGGGATTTGGTGTTGTTTGTTGATGCTTCTATGAATTGCGCCAATGCGTTCGATTTTGCCGAACTTATCCCCGCCAAAGACAAAAGCTACACCACCCATGCTATGAGTCCGGCAGCGGTGTTGGCGGTTTACGAAAATATCAAAAAACAAACGCCGCCGCCGTGTTTTTTGTTAAGCATTAAAGGCGAGTCGTTTGAATTGGGTGAAGATTTGAGCGCAGCGGCACAGTTGCATTTGCAGGCGGCGATTGGGTTTGCTGGCAAGCTGCTGGCGGATTTGGATGTGTTGGCTTGGCGGCGGCTTTTGTGATATTTCAATCGTAGGTCGAGTTAGCGATAGCGTAACCCGACATTTTGGATATTGACTATCGTTCCCACGCTCCCGCGTGGGAATGCAGCCCTCGACGCTCCAGCGTCGCATTGCACCAACAGACAACGCTAGCGTTGGGCAATGAATTCCCACGCCGGAGCGTCACTGCCATTAAGTTAAGGATTTATTATTGTTTTTCAATAGGATAATTATAGGATGTGCTGAGGAACGAAGCGCATCAATCGCGTAAAACTCGACAGATGCGCTTCGTTCCTCAGCACATCCTATAACTTTACCCTCGGATTTTTCCGTTCATCCTTCGAAAATCTCAGCATTTATGCCCTTGGGTACGAACAGTTTAAGTCTCTGGTTTATATGATTTTTTCCTTAACTTAATGGCAGTGACGCCGGAGCGTGGGAACTATTGAAACCTTCGACCACCAACGACGTTTAACGTAGGATGCACCCAAGGGCATAAATGCTGACGACAAGGAAGCCACAAACTAAGCGACCAAATAATGGGCTTCCTATCGTCAACCCATCCTACATCGAAATTAAATTAACCCCATGCACGAACTCTCCCTGCTCGAAAACGTCCGCGAAATTTTGGAAGACCACGCTATCAGCCAGCATTTTTCCAAAGTCAAGCAAGTCACTTTAGCGGTCGGTAAGCTGTCGTGTGTAGAACTGGAAGCCTTGCGCTTTGGTTTTGATGTGGTGATGAAAGGTTCGCTGGCGGAAAATGCCGAATTAATCATCGCCGAATTACCTGGTTTGGGCGAATGCCGCCAATGCCAGCAACAATGCGAATTGCTCAATGTGTACGATCCGTGTCCGTATTGCGGCAGCCCGCAAGTGACCGTACTGCAAGGTACGGAAATGAAAATTAAAGATTTACTGGTCAGTTAAAGGAAAAATCATGTGCGGAATATGTGGTTGCGGACAGGAACACCCAGACACCATTGGCAAATTTAAGCCAGTGACCGGACACGTCCATCCCGTGCTCAGTACAGGCCATCACCACCCACCGTTGGATAACGCACGGCTGGTGCAAGTCGAGCAAGATTTGCTCAGCAAAAACAACGCGTATGCCGCACAAAACCGCCGTTTTTTCCAAGATGACAACATCTTCGTCTTAAATTTGGTTTCCAGCCCCGGTGCAGGCAAAACCACCTTGCTGGTGGAAACTATCAAACGCTTGAAAGGCAGTTTCCCGATTGCCGTCATTGAAGGCGACCAACAAACCGAACACGATGCCGACAAAATCCGCGCCACGGGTATTCCGGCTTTGCAAATCAACACCGGACGCGCTTGCCATTTGGACGCACAAGGTATTGGTCATGCGGTGGTGCAATTGGCGGTGCAGCCAAACAGTTTGCTGGTGATTGAAAACGTCGGCAATTTGGTCTGCCCGTCGTCGTTTGACTTGGGCGAGGCGCATAAAGTCGTGGTTTTATCGGTGACGGAAGGTGACGACAAGCCGCTGAAATACCCGGATATGTTCCATGCAGCAGATGTGATGGTGCTTAACAAAATCGACTTGCTGCCATATGTCGATTTTGATGTGCAGCGTTGTCTGGATTTTGCCAGACAGGTGAATCCGAATTTGCAAGTGATGCAGTTGTCTGCAACCAAAGGCGATAATCTTGGCGAATGGACGGATTGGTTGGTTTCAGAATGGGAAGCTCTCACTGCCCTTCGTTCTGGAACTTCAGCTTGAGTTTTTTGGAGTCCAAAACATGTTTTGGATTCCTTTCAACAAATCCTCGGCAATTGCTCGCCGCTGAGCAAATCCAACACCCTGCTAACACCCATCGCCGTCTGCAAAGTTAACAAACCTTTATCATGCACCGCCCTCACCTTGCCGATGACCACTGCTTGTTCTCCCAAAGGATGTCCACGCAAAACTTGTAACGCTTGCGCCGTTGCCTGTTCCGGCACAAACAAGGCAAAACAACCTTCGTTGGCGATATACAGTGGATCAAACCCCAAAATCTCACAGGCACTTTGCACATCGGTGTGGATCGGTAAGGCGGTTTCGTCGATGTTGAAGGCATGGTGCGAAGTGCCCGCCAATTCAATCAACGCGCTTGCCAGGCCGCCACGGGTCAAGTCGCGCAGGCAATGGATTGCCACACCTGCTTCGATTAAATCTTGCACCAAGCCCGACACATCGGCGCAATCGCTTTCGATAGCACTGTCAAAGGCCATGCCTTCGCGTGCCAACATAATCGCCATGCCATGCCGCGCCAGATCGCTGTTGATGATGATGTTGTCGCCAACTTGAATTTGCGCTGGTGAAATAGCGGTTTGATCCGCCAGTACACCAATGCCCGCCGTGTTGATGAATACGCCATCGCCATTGCCGTGATCGACCACTTTGGTATCGCCAGTAACAATCTGCACGCCAGCTTGTTCGGCGGTGTGCTGCATGGAGGCGACGATGCGTTGCAAATCGGCAATCGGGAAGCCTTCTTCAATGATGAACGCGCAACTCAAATACAAGGGCTTGGCTCCGCTCATCGCCAAATCGTTCAGCGTGCCGCACACCGCCAGTTTGCCGATGTCGCCACCGGGGAAAAACAGCGGTTTGATGACATAAGAATCGGTAGTAAATGCCAACCGTGCGCCGTTGATGCTTAGAACCGCGCTGTCGTGTTGTTGGTTGAGGATGGCGTTGCTGAACACAGGTTGGATGATATTGCCCAGCAATTGCTGCATCAAACGTCCACCGCCGCCGTGGGCTAAGGTGATTTGTTGGTATTGTAAGGGAGTTGGGCAAGTGAGGTTTAGGTCGCGCATGTACTTATCGATTACCTCTCAAGAATAGTCCTTAACTGATTGTTTTATAATCGCCATTAGCAATTATTTTTAGCTTATTGGTATCCCGGTTATACAAATAACACCAAGCAATTAAGGTGTTGCCGTTTGTATCGGTAACTGTCACTTGTTGCCGTCGATATTCATGCGGCTCAGGAAAATCAGGGCTGCATTCTTCGTAGGCATCCAACGCGGCAAATAATTTTTGGCTGTTGATAATCTGATAAATTTCGCCAAAAACTTTAGCGTCTTGGTTTGTGCAGAGAGCTGCACCCGGATAGCCATCTAGCTGATACAGTTGTGCTGACGATAGCGTCGCATTGCCGATAAAACTGCCGCATTCTGCCATTATTGCTTGTAATTCCAGTGGGATAGCGGCTGATGTTAATGTGCCGTAGACAAACAAATAATTGGCTGGCATTGGCTAAGTAGGTTTGATGATGTTTAGTTGCGGCGTCCAAAACTTTTTTGGACGCCACGTTTTTATGCAATGCAGCTTAAAACAAACCAGAAATAACGCCGTTATCATCAATATCAATACGCTCAGCGGCGGGTATTTTTGGTAATCCAGGCATAGTCATCATGTCACCTGCGATGGCGACCACAAAACCCGCGCCGTTTGCCAATTTAACGTCGCTAATATCTAAAGTATGTCCTGATGGCGCGCCTTTTAAATTAGCGTCAGTGGCAAAAGACATCTGGGTTTTTGCCATACAAATCGGGAAATGTCCGTAATCGGCTTGCCATGCTGCCAACTGGGCTTTTACTTTGCCATTCGCGGTCACTTTCGATGCGCCGTACAATTTAGTGGCAATGGTTTCAATTTTTTCCCACAAGCTGAGTTGGTCTTCGTAAACATAACTAAAGCCAGGTTCGCGGTTATCAACCATCGCCACTACCGCTTCTGCGAGTTCTTCAGCCCCTGCCCCGCCGTGCGCCCAATGTTTGGCTAGCACGCATTTTGCGCCTAATTCAGCACACTTTTCTTGCAACAACGCCAGCTCCGCTTCGGTGTCGAAGGTGAAATGATTGATGGAAATAATGCACGGCAAGCCGTAGTGTTGGGTGATGTTGTGGTAATGGCGTTCTAAGTTGGCAAAACCTTGTGCCAAGGCGGCTAAGTTTTCTTGGTTTAAGGCTTCTTTGGCGACACCACCGTGGAATTTTAACGCGCGGATGGTGGCGACTAAGACCACGGCAGAGGGTTTCAAACCAGACATGCGGCATTTGATGTCGATGAATTTTTCTGCGCCTAAATCAGCACCAAAACCCGCTTCGGTCACGGCATAATCCGCCAGTTTCAAGGCAGTTTTGGTGGCGGTAACGGTGTTGCAACCGTGGGCGATGTTGGCAAACGGCCCGCCGTGGATGATGGCGATATTGTTTTCTAAAGTTTGTACCAAGTTCGGCTTGATGGCATCTTTTAACAATGCCGCCATAGCGCCTTGGGCGTTCAGGTCGCTGGCGTAAACTGGGGTGATTCTGTCGGATTTGTAACCGATGACGATACGGCCTAAGCGGGCTTTTAAGTCAGCGCGGCTGGTGGCTAGGCATAAAATTGCCATCACTTCCGAGGCCACGACGATGTCGTAGCCGTCTTCGCGCAAATAGCCGTTCGCTGGGCCGCCCATGCCAACGACGATGTTCCGCAAGGCGCGGTCGTTCATATCGACTACGCGTTTCCATTGGATGCGGCGTGGGTCGATGTCCAGTTCGTTGCCGTGGTTGATGTGGTTGTCGATCAATGCTGATAACAAATTGTGCGCGACGCCAATAGCGTGGAAGTCGCCAGTGAAATGCAGGTTAATGTCTTCCATCGGCACAACTTGTGCGTAACCGCCACCTGCTGCGCCACCTTTAACACCAAAGCACGGCCCTAAAGAAGGCTCGCGCAAGCACATGATGGTTTTTTTGCCTATACGGTTTAAGGCATCGCCTAAACCGACAGTGGTGGTGGTTTTGCCTTCACCAGCGGGAGTTGGGCTGATGGCAGTCACTAAAATGAGTTTGCCGTCGGGTCTATCGCTTAGGCTGTTGACGTATTCTAAGGACAGTTTGGCTTTGTAATGCCCATAAGGCTCAAGGTGTTCTGCGGCAATGCCATAGTGTTGTTGCGCCAAATCGATGATTGGCTGCATGGTGGCTTGTTGGGCGATTTCTATATCAGACATGATTGTTCCTTAATTTCGGATAGGTTGGTGATGTTGAAATGACGTTTATTAGCGTATTATTCGTTAATTGCGACTAATGCTTGTCCTTTAAAATCAATTCCTTCCCAGCTATATTTAATAAAATTTCTAATGTTTAAATGGTCTTTACCATCAGGATTGCCTAGTACATCAATATGATAATAATCACCAAACAAGCTTAATGTTTGTTGTTGATTTAATTGATGTATTTTAGAAAAAGCAAAGATTCGGCAAGAGCCTTCATTGGTGCCTGCAAGATTTACCAACAAGTCTTCGTGTAAGCCATTGCTAAATTCGCAGGGCTGGTATTGGTAATTTTCGTTAATGATACTGATGGTGTCGGCAAAAGCGATGCTCTCAAGATTTTTGGCTTTCTCAAGAAAAACAGGTAATAGCATATGTGTTGAGACCTTGGTTTAAATAAGTTATTTAATTGTTTGATATTTTTATAAAAAAATAATTGTAGGTCGGGTTAGCGATAGCGTAACCCGACGCAATAATCGCCAAAATGTCGGGTTACGCTATCGCTAACCCGACCTACGAATTTTTCGTGTAGTTCGTGGACAACCCTGTTTATTAAGCCTTTTTCATAATACGGGCTTTTTCGCGTTGCCAGTCGCGGTCTTTGGAGCTGGCGCGTTTATCGTGCAATTGCTTGCCTTTCGCCAAACCGATTTCCAATTTTGCCCTGCCGGCTTTCCAATACATAGACAATGGGATTAAGGTATAGCCTTTGCGTTCTACGCCACCGATGAGTTTGTTTAACTCATGGCGGTTAAGCAATAATTTTTTGGCTCTGATGGCATCTGGATTGACATGGGTAGATGCAGAAAGCAATGGCGAAATATGGGCGCCAGCAAGCCAGGCTTCGCCACGGCGGATATTCACATAGCTTTCTTTTAGCTGCACCCTGCCCGCCCGTAAGCTTTTGACTTCCCAGCCTTCTAACACCATGCCGGCTTCAAAGCGCTCTTCAATGAAATATTCATGCGTGGCTTGACGGTTAACGGCGATGGTGCTGCTTTGTGAGGATTGTTTCTTTTTCGGTTTTTTTTCGGCCATGGACTACTAAAGGTGTTTTTAAACTAACGTATAGGTATAATTTTGCCATTTTACCCGATATTTACGGCTTATGGGTTTTGAGGACTCAATGATGGATACAAATAAATCACAACATGGCGAATGGTCTTCACGGTTTGCTTTTATTATGGCGGCGACCGGGTCTGCGGTCGGCCTCGGTAATATCTGGAAATTCCCTTATATCACGGGCGAAAACGGCGGCGGCGCCTTTGTTTTAGTGTATTTGCTGTGTGTGTTGCTGGTCGGCATCCCCATTATGATGGCAGAAACCATGCTGGGCCGACGCGGGCGAAAAAACCCTATCGACACCATGATAAACCTGAATACTGAAGCCGCTGGCGATGCCAATTGGCGGTATTTAGGTAGCGCAGGCATTATTGCCGGGTTTTTAATTTTGTCTTACTACAGCGTGATTGCTGGCTGGGCGGGGGCTTATGTAATTAAAGCCTTCACTGGCAGTTTCTTTTCGGCGGACGCCACTGCCACCAAAGCCTTGTTTGATAATTTTATTGCCAGCCCTATGCAATTGATTTTCTGGCATACGGTTTTTATGGTTGCGACCATGTTGATTGTTATGCGCGGCATCAGCCATGGCCTTGAAAAATCTGTCCGTATCATGATGCCGTGTTTATTTGGCCTGATGATTTTATTGCTCGCTTACGCCATGACCACCAAAGGTTACTTTCAAGGCTTACATTTTCTCTTTTACCCCGATTTCAGTAAATTGACTGGCAAATCCGTACTGGTTGCTCTAGGCCAAGCGTTTTTCTCTTTAGGTTTAGGCATGGGCGCGGTCATGATTTACGGCGCGTATTTACCTAAAGAAGTCTCAATTGCCAAAACCACCGTTATTGTTGCCGCCGCCGACACCTTAGTGGCATTGCTTGCCGGATTGGTCATTTTCCCCTTGGTATTCAGCTACGGCCTAAACCCCAGCGCCGGCCCTGGTTTAATCTTTGAAACCTTACCGATTGCTTTCGGCAATATGCCTGGTGGTTGGTTGTTTGGGGTCTTATTCTTCATCATGTTGGTATTTGCGGCGTTATCGTCTTCCATTGCCTTGATAGAACCTGCGGTGACTTGGTTGATTGAATGCAAAGGCCTAAGCCGCGAACAGGCTTGCGTACGCGCAGGCTTAGCCGCTTGGGGCTTGGGTTTAGCGACGGTATTCTCCTTCAATAGCTGGTCTGGATTTACTATTTTTGGTAATACCTTGTTTGAATTGATTGATTATCTGACCGCCAATTTTATGCTGCCTCTCGGTGGCTTAGCCATTGCGGTATTTGCGGGTTGGGTAATGAAACCCGCCCATAGCGAAGAAGAATTAGCGTTGCCAGAACCACTGCATTACCAAATTTGGCAATGGCTGATCCGTTACATCGCCCCAGCGGCGGTATTTTTGGTATTTCTACATGCCATTGGAGTGCTATAAATGACAGTTGTGCAAAAAAGTGCCTTAGTAAAATATTCTGCACAACAGATGTTTGATTTGGTCAACGACATTGAAGCCTATCCGCAATTTTTACCGTGGTGCAGCGGCAGCCGTATTTTGAAACGCGAAGATAATGTTGTCGAAGCGGAATTAATGATTGCCAAAGGCGGTTTTAAGAAATCATTTTCTACGCGTAATTTAATAGACGACGGCGGCAAAATTACCGTATCGCTATTAGACGGGCCGTTTTCCTATCTTGAGGGTGTCTGGAACTTCATGCCGTTGCGTGAAGATGCCAGCAAAATCAGCTTAGATTTAGAATTTGAAATGTCTGGAAAATTGGCAAGCTTGGCCTTTGGGGCGGTATTTAACCAAATTTGCAATACTATGGTCAGCTCCTTCACTAGCCGCGCCAAACTGGTTTATGTCTGATAATTTGATAGCGGTGGAAGTGGCTTATGCGACCGCTAGCCAACAATTAGTATTGCCAGTAACCGTCCCCGAAGCTAGCACAATTGCCTCGGTAATTGCCGCTTCGGGGATTTGCTCACGATTCCCTGAACTCAATGACAAGGCGTTAACGGTGGGGATTTTTGCCCGTATTTGTGAACTGACCCAAACCGTAAATCCTGGTGATAGGGTAGAAATTTATCGGCCTTTACCGCAAGACCCTAAAGAAGCCAGAAGGCAGCGGGCGGTAAAAAAATAGGGTGTTTTTTGGGAGTGAAAAAACCTGTTTTCACTTCAGCTTAGTTTTCATCATAGTTTTGTAGGTTGGGTTGTATGCTTTTCGCAACCCAAGCTACGCTGTTGTTTTCATCATAGCCAACGCCGCCGCTGGTGCGCAATCGGCTATGTCCATAGACGAGGCCGTTAACGTCGCTGGGCATAAGTCGGTAAAGTCAACGTAAGGGCTGGCGATTTGGTCGGCGAGGGCTTTTACTAAAAACCGCCCGACGCCAGCACCAAACAGCGGCTGTTTTACACAATCGGTTTTTAGGCAAACCTGTTCATAAGCCGTTTGTATTCTTCGCAGTTGTTGGCTGCGGATATTTTCAGCAAATAATTGCCAGCGCGGTAATTCTTCCAAGTAAAAATCACAACCTATCATTCTCGCTAAACGCCGCGCACTGGCGTTGATGGTTTTTTCGCCACCATCGGCAGTGGCGGTTTGGTCATGGGCTTCGTTTAATTCCCCTGTTAATCGGTAAACATCCGCCATCGTCGCGAAATATTCCGCCATAATGTTGATGGTTTGGCCTTGGTCTACAGCGGTTTGCGCTACCGCCATCACCGCAGTCCGCACGATGCCGGTATAGAGTAATTCTTGGCTGATAAGGCGTTGGTGGTCGGTATAGGCGTTGGTCTGCACCTTGCCTTGTTGCAGGCATAAAATATCCGTGGTGGTACTGCCAACATCAATAAATACCCCGTCGCCAATTTTTTGTGCCGCATAACTGGCACTCGCCAGCCAATTACTGGAAGCGATGTCGGCATAATCGGCGGCGCAAACCGCAGCAATCGGCACTAAGCCACGTTTACCTGCAAAAACTGTTAATGATTGCTGTGGCAATAGTTGTTCTAAAGTCTGGATAATTTGCTGAACGCCATCATCCCTACCAGCAAATAAATCCACTAATTCACCCGTCATGGTAATCGCGTGTTGATAGCTACCTGCTGGCAGGGTTTTTAGAATTTCCTGCACCGCTTGCCGTAAATGCGTTAATCCTAGCCAAAGTGGGCAAGGTTGCTGGTATACGCCAATGATGCTGCCGGAAGCATTACTGACGGCGGCTTTTACATGTGCGCCGCCAATGTCCCAGCCTACGCTGTAGTGTGTTTTCATATTGAAATAGTCACCTTAAAGTTTTGAGTTGCTTGTAATTGGGGCTGATCATGCAATAGCCGTAAAACTTGTTCGGCGACATTGATGCCTAGGGCGCGGTTAATGCCTGTAAATGAGGTGGTCAGTCTGGGATTGATTTCCAACACCAAAATGTCATCTCTAGTTTCGATCAGGTCGATACCGACATAGCCCCATAAATCCGGCATAGCCGCAGCGACAGCTTGGCATAACGGCTGATAACGGGAATGCTGGCTGGATTGGTTGACGGTTATCGAGGTTAATTGGTATTGCTGGTTTTCGATAGCAAAGTGCTGAATATTCACCGACAGCAGCCATGCCCTACCCTGTTTGCATAAACACGACAGGCTGGTTTTTTGTCCCTGTAAGTGTGGCTGGATAAGGTAATTTTCTGGGCTTCCGACAAGCTTGGCTAAATCGGTTTCGTTATTGATGATATAGCTGTCTTGGCAGCCAACGCCGTCTACGGGTTTTACTAGCCACTCGCCCGTGGTGAAGCGAAAAGCGTTTAGCAAGTGGGTGTTTACGGTTGCGATTTTATATTGGCAAAGCCTTTGGTAGCTTAGGTATTTATTGCCCGCCAAAGCGACAGCGGCGGCGTTTGATGTCAGCAATATTTTGCCTAAGTCGGTCACGGTTTGGCATAGCTGCTGCAAAATGCCGTCAGATTCTGGGGCGATAGGCCAGATGGCATCCGCCTGTTGTGCTAGCTGTAAAAACCGTTGTTGATAATCCTGTTCCGGTTTGATGATGTCGGTCGTGGCATAATGGCTGTTGATTCGGTCAACAAATCGCCAATCTAACATCACGGTAATTTTTATCTGGCGAAGCTTGGCGAAATCATCCAAGACGGCTTGCAACATTAAACTGCCTTCTTTTGCCAAGCTTTCCGGCAATGTTTGCTGGTTAAAACCGCCGCCACTTATAAATTCAAACACCAATATATTCAATGCAAGTTATCCCTGTTATCGATTTAAAAAATAATGTGGTTGTCCATGCCAAATTGGGTGACCGTCAAAATTATCAAGCTATCAATACGCCGTTATGCGCTTCAGCAGAGGCGTTTGCGGTTATTGAGGCGTTTTTGCGTTTGCATCCGTTTGCTTATTTTTATATCGCCGATTTGGATGCCATTACTGGGCAAGGCAATCATGATGCCTTAATCGATGACATTCTCACAGCTTTTCCCGATAAGGTTTTTTGGGTGGATAAGGGGTATCAAGCTTGCCCAGCGATGCTTAAGCCAGAAAATTATTGGCCTGTGTTGGGTAGTGAGTGCTATACAGACGCGTTGCTTGGCAATCTCAAAAATTTTGATGATAAGTTTATTTTGTCTTTGGATTATGCCATTTCCGGGGCTTTGGGTGCAGCCGAATTGTTCACCGATAGCCAGTTGTGGCCGGAGCAGATTATTGTTATGGATTTGTCACGGGTTGGTAGTAACCAAGGCCCGGACTTTGGCAAATTACAGCAATTTATCGAATGCTATCCGCATAAACGCTTTATTGCTTCAGGCGGCATTCGGCATTTGGCGGATTTACAACAATTATCGCAACTGGGTATCCAACAGGTTTTAATCGCTAGTGCTTTGCATTCTGGGGCGATTACTGCTAACGACTTAAGTAAATTTTAGGCAAAAAAATACCCCGGCAAGCCGGGGTATTTGGTAACAACCGAAGTTGCAACTAACGTCTTATACGTTGTTAGCAGCAAATGGGTGTTTCGCTTCTTTTTTACCAGCAACTACTTCAGCAGCAGTTGGAGTGCCAGCAACGGCGCGTTCCAAAGCTTCTTTAGTAGCTTTATAGTTGAATTCTTCGATTTTAGCATCGTCTTCAGCTTGCCAGTGGATGAAAACACCAACAGAGATGAATAAATCGTCAGCTTCGTCAGCTGGGATAGTGCCTTCTTCAACACAATCAGCAACAGCCATAGCAACAGCGCGTTGTGCTGGGCCAAACATTTGAACAGCTTGTTTAGAACCTTTGATTGTTACTTTGTTGAACATAACAGTGGCTGGTTTTACCATCAAATTAGGAGCAACAACAGCCAACAAGCTAGAGAAGCCGTCTTTGTTGTTAGTCAAGCAGTTTGCAAATGCAGATTCAGCTGCTGAACCACGTGGGCCAATGATCAAGTCGATGTGTGCAATTTCGTTGCCTTCGCCAACTAATGATTCACCAACGCACAATTTAGTAATTTTTGCCATTTTTGTTTTCCCCTGTGAGAAAAAATTGAAAAGGTTGAGCTAACTTTCGACACGCTTCGTGTCCGTTTATTTGTTATTTAAACAAATTCTTAATAAGACAACTTTTGGTGCCAGTTATCTTGTAATAATGCCGTTAACAACGTTGCCACGGTCATATCTGCGGTAGTGCCTGGATTGATTTTTTTAGCTTTTAGTTCTTGATCCAAGCTATGAAGTAACGGTATCAGGGATTGAGGAGATGAAATTCCTGCCAGTGCTTTACTCAGCATGGCCATGTTTTCGGCGACGTTGCCAGAAAACTGATTGCCGTATTTTCTTTCAATGTGGCTATCAGGAAATCGGCTTAGAAAATCGGCGTAAACCGCCACTGCTGACCAATTTTTGCTTGCCCACATATTCATACCATTATAGTAGGATAAGAGGCCAAAATCAAAAATATCTTTATAATCTGTAAGGTATTGAAGGGCAATACGATCCTTGCTGCTAGCGATCTGCATAGCTTCCGTTAAAGTGACGCTAGCTTGGCTATGGACATCTTCTTGCGGGCTATCACCAAGGCCGCCTGGCGATGCTAAAGCGATGGCGCGGAACACCCAATCCGCATCAGAAACCGTGGTGTTGACCAAGATTTGATGCAAAGCATCCCGCAAACCCAAGCCAGCATTCTCTATTTGGCAAGCTTGCAGCAGCGGCGCTGATAACAGCAAAATCCCCAGATTGGTATTGCAGCCGACCGCTTCCCTAGTCGCCTTAACCGCATAATAAATTTTCTCGCCTAACGAATATTCGGGATTGCATAACGGCATTGCGCTGACTTGTGCGCTCAAGCGAAAATCCGCCACCGTCATATCATGCCCATCCGCATAAACACTGACATTACCAGGCTTGAAGGCTTGCAGCTCAATCTCACAAGCTTCTTGATAATAAGCGGCAAGCTGTTCTGGTGACATCAACATGCTTTTAATTTCCGGTTGATTAAATCGTCCGCCAGCAATTGGGCGATATTGACATCACAAACACTTTGCAAGCCTTTCCAAGCCGGAATGCTGTTCACTTCAATCACCGAATATAGGCCAGAACGGTCTTCGATAATATCCACACCTGCATAATCCATCGCCAAGATTTGCGTGGCTTTTATCGCCAAATCCGCCAACTCCGCAGTTAAGGCAACCTGCTCGCAGCTGGCGCCACGCGCGACATTATTCAACCACGACTTGCCACGCCGCCGCATCGCCGCTACCGCTTTGCCATTAATGACAAACACCCGATGATCGGAAAAACCTTCGCCTTGGCAATGCACAAAGCGCTGCAAATAATAAACGCCACGGCTGCTGGTAAGCCAAAGCAAATCGGTGGTTTTTTCAATACGGCGGATACCTTCACCCTGCGAACCAAACAACGGCTTACTGATTAACAAATGCCCCGCCGCCAATTCTTGCTCTGCGATAGCCAAGGCTTGTTCGCGGTCGCGCAATACCCAGGTCATCGGCGTTGGCAAACCCGCTTGTTGCAACAAAAAACTGGTCATGCCTTTATCAACACTGCGCTCTACCGCATTGCCATCATTGTAAACAGGCACCGACATCGCCTTCAGCGCATGCAGCACATCCAAATAAAACACCACTTCTTCCAGCGAACCGCCCGGCACACCGCGTACAAACACCGCAGTAGGCAAAGCTTGTTCAAAATGCGGGATAACTACGGGAATGCCGCCTGTGTTGATGGCAAATTGGCATTCTGTTAAAGAAACCGTATGGCTTTGATAACCCAAATCGGCAAAGGCCAATTGCAATTGCTTGCCATGCCAACCAGGATCATCAGTAAATATCGCTATCCCCAAAATTAACCGCCAAAAGACAAATTCAATAAATCGTTATCCAATTTGCCCGCGCGGAAACTTTTGCCAGACTCCACAGCGGTCACAATCACACTGGCAGGGCTAAACAACATCGCGTCGATTTTAAAGAAATCATATTTGTATTCTTTAAAGACTTGGGCAAACGGCTTGCCATAATCTTTAGATGTTGAACTTGGCAACTCATTCGCCAATTTTTCTGCGGCTTCATCACTGCCTTTAACAAACAAATGCACTAAACCTGCAAACAAAATCGCATCATTCGTCCGTCCCATTGCTTGCACAAAATCAGGATGCGGTGGGCAAACTGGCGCGCTGCCGCAACCATCGACAATATTTTCTAACGGGAAATGCAAAGCATGGGCTTTGTGCATAGCCACTTCCAAAACCCGTCCAACCACCTGAACACCACCAGCAAGACTGCTGGTTGGGGTAACGATAATGGTCAGATTTTCGCCAGCAACACTACAAGCGGCGGCGACTTTTTCCACGATTTCCAAGGGCGGTAATTTATCGTTTTCAATCACTAAAACAGTCGATTCGTTTTGGTCACGGTACGCCAACTCTTGATACAACTCTTCCACAGGCAAGGTCACGCCTTCTTTTTGTTTAGTCGCCATCGCCCTTGCCGGCCCAGAGCCCAAGGCATAATATTTTTCATGCGCCAAACTCCAGCCTGCGTATTGGCTACCCAAACACGCCAACACCGGATTGCTGGTATGCACATTTACCGTTAACGGCCAATTGTCCGTATAAGTGCTATGGCTAAGCGTTACCGTACCCATGCCACCCAAACAAATTTCGGTGATGATACGCCCTGCTTCCAATCCACCCGGCACGTTAATGCCTGCATCAATGATGGTGCTACCATTCGCCAATTTAGTAATGCCAAGACGCAATTTATCGGCATTATCGAGCAGTTCTTGCACTAAAGGTTGTGACAGTTTATTAACGCTAGCTTGGTATTCCATGTGGATAAAAACCTCTGTGTAATTGGTTAAAAATTGATTGCTGCACTTGCGCCAACTGCGATAACACCGCGTCGGGCTGTATATAATCGGCAATAATACTGCAAATCGGCTGTCCTTTGCGACAGATAACGCCCGCTTCCGGCAAATCCACGCACTCAGAAGGCCAACAAAAATTCTCCGGGATGACGACATCATCCGGCGCGTAGACAACCTGATAAGCGCAATATCGCCCAGCAAACGGCGGCATAACCTGTAATTCACCCGCGCAAGCCGCTATATGTCGCCGCATTAAATCCTCACCATAAAGCTGCATACTGGCAGGTATTCTAGGATTAATTTCCAGCACCCAAAGCGCCTCGGCATCGACGATAAAATCCAAAGAATTTAACCCCCGCAGACCAAAAAACTCGCTCAAAAGCACCACCCAATGCCCTAACAAAGCCTGTTGATTAACCGACAATTCCGCGTGATTGATAATGCCCGCAAAAGCAAACGGCTGCGCTTCCCCCAAATCAGCCGTCCATTGGCGATTAAAACCGATAATCTCAAGCTGATTGCCATCAGCTAAAAACAACACCGAATGCGCCACGCCAGCTTGGTATTTTTGCCAATAACCATCGCCATCGACTAACGCATCAACCTGAAAATGGCGGATACCAACACCACCCTGCCCTTCAAACGGCTTTAACAACCAACAACCATTACTATCCGGCTTAGAAAAAACCACCTCAGGATAAGGAATCGAAAAACTAGTCAACGCTGCAAAAAAACCAAGTTTATCCTGTACACGGGCAAAAACCTCAGGCGTATTACCGCAAACGTTAAACTGACGCTGTAACTGCACAAGGCTTTCTGGATAGCATTCAAAACCGCTGCCATAAAGCAATTGAGTAATTGGATAAAGCGCAAATAAATCCTCGACCACGCTAGATAAATCCGCCCAAGCCAACGACTCCGTTTTACGAAAATCGGCTGCATATTGCCGAGTATCCATATCCGCAAACAAATCAATCACCAACACCTTAAACCCAGAACACACCGCCGCCTGCGCCAACATCCTGCCAGAATGGGCGATAACCAAAAGATAGCCGATTAGATTTTTTGGGGATGGATTCGGCATTGAACCGTTAACTTAATTTATTTCGTGAATTTTGGAAGAAAGTTAATACCTGAGATGCAAGTTGCTTGCACAACAGCAATTGAAAACAGCAGAAACCAGAGAGGAAACACTCGAACGATGCGCCCCCCTTCGTTCGGCACATCCTATAAACGCATTATGGCCTTAAAGTTTACTAAAAGCGGCAGATATTGAACCCATGTCCTTCTTAGTAGAATTCGCTTCGGTTGTTATTCTGTCAATTTCATAGCTAATTCAGCGTACAAACTGCCAAATTCGGCTAAGCTGTCATCAAATGCTTTTATAACCTGCCGTTCTTTCGTTGCCTTTTCTTCAACTTTTCGGCATTCGATTTTTTTGTGTTCTTGGGTGATAACAAGCGCTTCATCTAAGCGTTCAGTCATCTGATTGGTCATCATTAGGCCTTATGATTGTTGGCTTTAGCGCTAATAATACGCGGACAAGCTTTAATTGGTAGTGATAAAAATCAACGTAATATTGTTTTTCAAAGATGGCATCAAAAAACATGTTTTTTGACTCCTCTTTCGAGCAATCACTTATTTTTTTACCACTACCAAATTTTGCAGGTATTGATTGTTACCGTGGCGGTTATCCCGCCCAAAACTTTATTGGAGTGTTTAACATGAGTGTATTAAGTTTACGGTTACCTGATTCCATCCATCGGCATATTAAGGAATTTGCCCAACAGGAAGGAGTTTCCATCAACCAGTTTATTGCCACGGCAGTGGCGGAAAAAATATCCGCATTGGCAACTGAAGATTATTTGCAAGCCAGAGCGCAACGGGCGGATAGCGAAGTTTTTGCTGCGGTGTTGGCTAAGGCTGCGGATAGGCCACCATTGGCTGGTGATGAACTGTAGTTAAGCGTATTTATAACCACAGCAATTAAAACCATACCCTAACTATAACGAATAAATTCGCCAAAAAGTACAGCAGAACGTACGATGTATTTTTTTAAAGTAGCTGCCATTATGCAAACACTAACCGCCAGCGAAGCCCGCGCCAACCTCTACCGCTTAATTGACCAAGCCGCCGAAACCCACCAACCCATAGCCATCACCGGAAAACGTGCCAATGCTGTTTTGCTTTCTGCCGAAGATTGGTCAGCGATACAAGAAACATTGTATTTGCTGGGTGTTCCTGGAATGCGCGAAGCTATTTTAGAAAGCATGGCAGAATCCCCCGATGAATGCAGCAAGGAGTTGGATTGGTGAGTTGGGAAATCATCTACGCTAAGCAAGCACAGAAAGATGCCAAAAAATTGGCAGCGGCAGGATTAAAAGATAAAGCCTTACTGTTATTGGAAATCCTAAAAATCGACCCGCTCCAAAACCCGCCGCCTTACGAAAAATTGGTTGGCAACTTGGCTGGTGCTTATTCACGGCGCATCAACATCCAGCACCGTTTGGTTTATCAAGTTTTGGAAAGTGAAAAACAAGTTAAGGTTTTGCGGTTGTGGAGTCATTATGAATATGAACAAGGGTTATTAAGTTGTTCATCTTGATAACATTAGTTGATTTTCAAAACACTTTTTCGGCAGTTTAAAAGGATTATCAACTTTTGGAATGATTAAATCGTCACTATAAATGACAACTTCGCTACCATGATAACGATTGGCGGCGGTATAACTTAAAGGATGTAAGCTTTGGCGATGTTTAGAATACAGTGTATGAATAGACTCAACATTATCGTAAGAAACAATCCAATGGGTATTAATATAATTTTTAATACTGTGGGCAATTAAAATATGGTCATCAGGTTGTAGGGCGTTTAAATATAACTTTTGCCCCTTCTGAAAATAAGGCGGATCAAGATATATCAGCGATTTTTCAGGCAACTCGGTGAGATAATCCTGAATAAGCATCCTCGCATCAAGATTGTAAAGGCTTATCGCGTCACGTTTATCTGCTAATTTTTTTAGCTGAGCAATTAATTTTTCTTTTGGGTAGCGGGCATCAATTTTCCATTCACCTGTTTGGTATTTACCTCCAATAACACCGGCATTAAGAATGCCAGAACGATTAGTTCTATTCAGAAAAAAAGTTGCGAATCCTAATTCGAGCAAAAAAGCAGGGTCTTTGTCAGTAAATACTTGTTTTTGAAGATACCATTCATCCATTGTTACAGAAGTTAAGGCGATTTTTTCGCACAATTCTTCGGTATGGTTAAGTACTGAGTACCAAAAGGCGTAAACACTTAAGTCAATATCATTAATAATGATTTGTTCTACATAACCATCTAAAAGTAACGCTATCGCTACGCCAGCACCACCCGCAAAAGGTTCTGCATAAACACCATCTTTTAAGCCATTTGCTTGAATGACTAATTTCATAAAATTAGCTAAGCGGCTTTTACCACCTGGATAGCGAAGCGGGCTGTATGAAACCGCCATTATGAGTGCCTATGAAATATTTGGAGACGTATGATAAAAATACTGCTCATTGATAAGATAAAACCTTGCTACGAAAATCTTCAACATACTTAACCACTTTATGAAACTCGTCGTAACGTTCAATGTAAAGCTTATTATTAGTATCTTCCTTTTTATTGTTAATTTCAGCCAATTCATAGCCAATATTTGCAAAATAAGGGAGTCGGTAACGATAATATATCAATCCATATTCCTGAGTTGCGTAATAAACCACCTCTTTAATTGTTGCAGGTGGAGTAACATCAAGGCAAAAAGGAATGAACATTGCGTGGGTTGGTGGAGAAGCAGGTATCCTATCAAACCAAATATTATGGAATGCTCTTATTTCGTTTAGAATTGGCTTCATTCGCCAATCAGCACCGGACGCAACTTGCCCCAATAAATAATGTTTACCAGCGGCATTCTCTGGTGTTGATGTCCATGCAATAACATCAATGCCCGCATCTTTTTTACTACTCGGCGCACCTACTGGTATGACATCAACAACTTTACCATCCTGAAACCTGTTCCAAGTGTTTTTTAATGCGGTAATAAAATTACTTTTATCAGGTCTTGGATAACCAAATGACACGGCATTACCCTGTAAACTTCCGGCAGCGGCCAATGTAGAGCATATTTGCAGTAAGTCTCTATCAGTGTAGCTATGAGGCGGATTAGAAATAATCACTTCTCCTCTGTTGATATGCGAAAAAAACAAACAATACAAATAAACGTAGCCACCCGAAGTTATAGGCTCGCTTAAAACTAACTCGGAACCGTCGTCTTCAAAGTGAAATGGATAAGAAAATCCCAATGAGTTAATACGAAGTTGCAATTCATTTAATGCTACTTGTAAAACTTCTTCGTTAACAGCATCTTGCTCATTGATATTTGGATTTTCACTGTCTTGATCTTCATCAGAGAGTCGAATCAATTCGTTCATTCTATAAGCATGGAATTCTGATGTAAGCACTTGAAACTCCACCCAGTCAGCAAGTAACCATGCCTGATCGCCAATAGGCGCTTTTGCCAGAAGCATGACTTATATTCCTTTATGCTTGCTGATTTTTCTTTCCATCAGGCTGACAATATTGTCTGCATTTTCAAACATAGTTTTGGCAATGGGAAGTAATGTGTCACCGTCCTCTACAGAAAACTTGCTACTTTTGCCCAATACTTCTTGAACGCGGGTATTGGCAATTATTAGCGTGTCTCGAAAAACATCTTGTGCTGGAAGTACTTCTTCATAAGCAATTTTTAAACTTTTAGTCGCTCGAAGCGTATCTAAAGCCATTGGAACAGCAATGACTTCACCTAAATTTTTGATGTCTGGATTTTGTGAAGCTATGACAGATTGAACCCCTGCTTTTACAGAGCCATAAATGTACTGCAAGACTTCTTTTAATTTATCATTGTGATCTGAAGGTACAGGGTCTTCGATGGGTTGTTGATCCCAACCTTTCTGTAAACCTAAAAAATCGCGGTATTCAATTCTTCCTAGTGCAGTGTATAAATGAGAAAAACCAAATTTACCTGATTTTGTTCTATCTCTAATTTCAAATAACTCTTTTTTTTCAGCTTGTTGCAAAACCAGCATACCTGCAATTAAATTGCGAACTGTTTGATTATTGTCACCTAATTTCTTGGCTATTGCTTCAACGGTTGTGCCATTTTCTATTTCAGCCAAATACCATTCTGTAAGAAAACGTGCTTTGGCATAGGAATCCCAACGATGTGCGCCATTGATGTGTTTAAATCCAATAAATGCGCGCGATTCAATATCTTCCTCTACTCGATAGACGGTTACACTTTGCAAAGAATCATAAACTGCACTAGGTATTTCCTTGGGTAAGGATAAACGGCATTCACGCGCTAGATCTGGATTTTGTAGTAAACGAATAGCCGACAATCTTCTATTACCTTCTAAGACACGATAATTACCAGCTTTTTGTGCATTTTTTTTCGTAACGATTAGCGGCTCTATATCCATGTAGTTATTGGCCACAATTGACTCAATCAGTTCGCCAATGTCTGCTTCACGAATTAGGGTTTTGATAATTTCATTATCGGAAGTTTGTTCCGAGCTATTAGATAAAACAAGGCGGGGATTATGACGATCAAACTCAAGAAGTTCCGTTTGTACAGTAAATGTTTTTTGTGCTGATGCTGTCATGTTTATATGCTGGGTCTTTACAGGGGGAATTAGCAAAAATCAACGCAAATTGCTGCAATTGAAACTAAATTTGAGCCATTTTAAGTCAATGAGTAAATAATCGCAAAATGGCGGATACGGTATGCAAATACGGAGTTTAAAGTACAAAAACACTTCATAATCTAATTGCTTTTGTGCTGGTTGACTTTGTTTTTAGCTAATAAAAAACCCGCTAAGCCTTACAGCTTGCGGGTTTTTTATTTTAAGTGTGTTTTCAATCTTGAATTTGGTGGAGGCGGCGGGGATTGAACCCGCGTCCGCAAGTACTCCGCCCCAAGGTCTACATGCTTGTCCCGTACTTTTGATTTAGTTGATGACTACCCGCCGGGCCAAGAAAATCATCAACGATTCCGTAGGGTTTTAGCGCATCCATACCGGACAGACTTCAGCGCGATCTTATGTAAATGACCCCTGAGCGTCTAGCGAACTAGACTCTACCCGCATAAGCACAAATAGTCAGAGGAATGGTGCTGTGTTTAAGCAGCGATAGCCATTGAGTAGTTTTCGTCGTTTGCGAATACTTTTTTTCTGTATATTTTACGAGATTTACAGTCCTCGGCATGCACTTAAGGTTTTGCTACCCACGTCGAAGCCATGTCGCCCCCGTGACTTGCTAGTTTACTTGATATGGCAATGCTATGCCATGTTTGTTATCAGTCGTACTTGATATATTTAAAGCGTGGGTCATCTGGGGTACCTGGTAGGGCGCCGCCTTCTGTTCCGGGTTGCCATTGGATGACGCTTTCTATTTTTTGGGCCAGTTCAAAGTCTTTGTTGGTGATACCTTTGGCGGCGTGGTTCATAAGTTTGACGATGACGAAGGCGTAGGAAACGCTGAGGTCTGGGTGGTGGAATGCGGCTTCTGCCAAGTGGCCTATGGTGTTGACGACCATTAGGGTGGCTTTCCAGCCGCTGGTTTTGTATTTGCGGCGTATCCAGCCATTTTCTAAGTACCAATGCGGCAGTTCTGCCGCTAAGCGTTGTTCTACTTCGGCATCGGTGTAGGTATCTTCGTGGGTGCGTTCGCGCCAGCTCATGGTTTTTTCCTTGTGGTTGTTTGCTAACTTATTGATTATTTTGTAGCCTTGCCTTAAATCTTCTGTTGCTGGGTTTTATTGTATACTTTTATGGATTGATACAATCATGATCCGTTAAATAGTTTTTACTTTCCCACTGGCTGTCGTTATGACCATAAAAAAAACCGCTTTAGATAAGAATAAACTTGACCAAATTGTCTCCGATGCGCGGCGTAATCAGGAGCTGCGGGAGCAATCCTACCGAGGACAGGCGTTAAAAATGTATCCTTGGGTTTGTGGTCGTTGTGCGCGGGAATTCACCAATAAAAATCTGGCTGAGTTGACGGTGCATCATAGAAATCATAATCATGATGATAATCCTGCCGATGGCAGTAATTGGGAGTTGTTGTGCTTGTACTGCCACGATAATGAGCATTCCCGTTTTGAAGAGACCCGATTTGGCGGTAGTCAAGCAACTAGCGGTAAAAGTGCGGCTACTGCAACCCACAATCCGTTTGCTGATTTAAAATCGATGCTTAACAAAAAATAAGCATAAAAAAACCGCCATGCTGCTGGATGTTATCACTAGCGGCATGGCGGTTTTTTTTGTTCAGGCGTTTATGCGGATTATTTTTTTTCGCTTTCTAAAGCTTCTACCAATTGTTTTGCTGGCAAGTAACCTGGGTAGATGTTGCCTTTTTCGGTGACGATGGTTGGTGTGCCTTTTACTTCAAACTGTTCTGCTAGTTTCATGTGGGCATCAACGGGATTATCACAAGTTTTGCTGGGGACTTTTTGGTCTTTTTTCGCGGCTGTTAAAGCGGCGTTGCGGTCATCAGCACACCAAACCGATACGGCTTTGGTATACGATTCTGAGCCCTTCCCTGCCCTTGGGTAAAACAGGTAGTTAATGGTGATGCCTTCTGCCATGTATTGGTCAATTTCTGAGTGCAATTTACGGCAGTAGCCACAATCAATATCAGTAAAGATGTTGACGGTGTATTTGTGTATTTTCGGGGTGAAGGTAATCATCTTGTCTTGTCCGATGGTAGCCAAGGCGGCTAAGCGGACAGCAGCGAGTTTTTTCTCAGTTAAATCAACACGCGATTCAACATCAATCAAGCGGCCTTGAATTAAGTATTTGCCGTTATCGGAGGCATATAAGATGGTTGATCCGACAGTAACTTCATATAGGCCAGGTACTTCAGATGGCTTAACGCTATCTATTTTCAGTTCCGGCATGGTTTTGGCGATTTGTTGTTTAATGGCGTTTTCGTCAGCATTCACCGTTGGTATTGCTAGTGCCATTAACGATACGGCAACAATCTTAGTAATGTTGTTCATGGTTTTCTCATGGGTTGAATAAATAAAATTGAAGCGATTATTGGAATAATCGTTGTACATCTAACACCATCGCCAATGCCATTAATGACATCAGTATAGCCAAGCCAATTTGTTGGAAGAACAGTTGGATTTTTTCTGCTACGGGACTGCCTTTTATGCCTTCGATTGCAAAAAACAGCAAATGCCCGCCATCTAATACCGGTACGGGTAATAGGTTCATCACCCCTAAACTCACACTGATTAATGCCAAGAATTTGATAAATGGCACTGCGCCCATGCTGGCAGATTGTCCGGCATATTGGGCAATGCTAATCGGGCCACTCAGGTTTTCTACAGAGGCTTTGCCTATCAGCATTTTTCCCAGCATTTTTAATGTGGTGACTGAATAGTGGTAAGTGCTCTGAAAGGCGACTGGAATGGCATCCAGCGGTGATAAGGAATATTCAACGGTGACGGATTTCAGCAAACCTTCGGGAAGCTGTACTGATGCGCCAATTTTGCCTTCACTGCCAACAGTTTTTGGGGTGACTAACAAATTGAGGGCAACGCCATCACGCTGTAAATTTACCTGCATGGGTTTGCCGGGATGGGTTTTGACAATTTCTACCCATTGTTGCCAATCGTTAACGGCGACGTTATCGGCATTTATGATGAGATCACCGGATTTTAAACCCGCCGCCAGTGCGGCACTATCCGGCAACACTTGTCCGATAATCGGTTTGAGTTTAGGCGACCAGGGTTTAAAACCAAGATGTTGGTAGAAGCTTTCTGGATTTTGGGCATCACTTTCGGCAATCTGTAAATTGCGGGTGGCAATAACACCATCTTGGCTTTTTACTTCAACGGCGATGGTTTGTTCGCCATCTAAGGCTAAAGTAACCACGTCGCCCATGGCTTCTGTCCATGTTGGCGTGGCTTTGCCATTTACTGAAATGATTTCTTCGCCTTCCACAAAGCCAGCGGTTGCAGCAAGTGTGTTGGCTTCTATTGTGCCTAAGATGGGTTTGATGCCGGTTTCACCGATAATCAAAGCACCCCAAAATAAAGCCACGGCAAGCAGCAAATTACAGATGGGCCCTGCGGCAACAACAGCAAACCTAGCCCACAGTGCTTGGCGGTTAAAAGCATGTGGCAGGTCTTCGGGTTTAACTTCACCTTCACGCTCATCAACCATTTTTACATAGCCGCCTAGGGGAATGGCGGACAAGACGTATTCAGTTGATTGGGGATTTTGCTGGTAAGACCATAACACTTTGCCAAAGCCTATGGAAAACCGTAGGACTTTTACGCCAACTTTACGTGCTACCCAAAAATGCCCAAATTCATGGAATGCAACCAGTACACCGATAGCTATAGCAAAATAAAATAGGGTATGCAGTAAATCCATTAATGGATGGCCTAAGAAGGTGAAAGCTGGTTAACCAGCTGTTGGGCAATTTGTCTGGCCTGGTTATCGATATCTAAAATGATTTCTAAGGTATCGGCAGGTTTAACAGTGAAAGTATCCATACATTTTTCAATAATCACAGGGATGTCTGTGAAGCGTACCTGTTCATTTAAAAACGCCTCGACGGCAATCTCATTAGCGGCATTCAATACCGTCGGCATGATACCGCCAGCATGGATGGCTTGATATGCCAAGCGTAAACAGGGAAAACGTTCGAAATTTGGCTCTTCAAAATCCATACGGGCAACTTTAAAGATGTTTAATGGTTCTGCACCAGAGTCAAAGCGTTCAGGCCATGCCAAGCTGTGGGCGATGGGGATACGCATATCCGGGTTACCCATTTGCGCCAACACCGTGCCATCAACATAGTCAACCATGGAGTGGATAACGCTTTGCGGGTGTATGACTATCTGGATTTGCTCTGGTTCCATATTGAATAACAAACAGGCTTCGATCATTTCCAAGCCTTTATTCATCATGGTGGCAGAATCTACCGATATTTTTTTGCCCATGTCCCAATTTGGGTGGGCAACAGCTTGTGCTGGGGTGACATTTGGCAACTGCTCTAAAGGCATTTGTCTAAATGGCCCGCCGGATGCCGTCAATAAAATGCGCCGGACTTGTTTGTTAGCGTCGCCCGTTTTGTAGCCCGCTGGCATACATTGAAAAATGGCGTTATGTTCGCTATCAATCGGCAATAATTCTGCGCCTGAATCTGTCACCGCTTGCATGAACAAATCGCCAGACATCACCAAGGCTTCTTTATTTGCCAGTAATACGGTTTTTCCGGCTTTTGCTGCCGCCAAACTGGGCAGCAAGCCTGCTGCACCAACAATAGCGGCCATCACTGAATCAACTGCATCTAAGGTAGCCACTTCGGTTAATGCGTCACTACCCGTTAGTACTGTTATATCGGCAATGGGGGAATTTACCAATTGGGCTTTAAATTCCTCGGCTTTGGCGGCATTAACCACAACCACATAGGCTGGGTGATGCTGTAAACATTGCTGATATAAATCGGCTATATTGGTATTGGCGGTTAAGGCCACGACCTTATAAAGATCAGGATGCCGTCCGACAACGTCTAAGGTGCTTACGCCGATTGATCCGGTTGCCCCAAGTATGCAAATGCCTTTCATTCGATAGACCTATAAATTAACAATATACCCGCATAGAAAAACGGCGTTGCAGCCACTAAGCTATCAATTCTGTCCAAGATGCCGCCATGGCCCGGTAAAATCTTGCCGCTATCTTTAACGCCGCGCTGACGTTTAACGACGCTGAAAAATAAATCGCCGTATATGGAAATCAATACGGTTAATACCGATAACAAGACAAAGTCAGATGCAACTAAGAAGTTGAAGCCGTAAATCAAACTTAAAATGCCCCCGCACAATGCGCCGCCGAATAATGCGCCATACATGCCTTCTATGGTTTTGCCTGGGCTAATGTCTGGCGACAGTTTGGTTTTGCCAAATTTTTTGCCGATAAAATAAGCGAAAACATCGGCTGTCCAAATTAACAACAGCAAATACATCATCATTTCAGCGCCATAAAAAGCTTTTAAACGGGATAAGAACATCCACACAGAAAACAGCACGAAACCACCCATCAACAATTTGTAAATAGGCTTCATGGTGATTTGTAAAACACCCGTTGGGGCATTTCTTATGACCACCATGACCACTATCCAAAATAGCACAGGTGGTATAACCAACCATTCTAAAACGCCGGAATACGTCCGCACATCAGTCCAATCAAAACTTAAGGCGATTATTTCTAAAGCTTGTGTCCAAAAATGCACACCTAGCATGGGTAAAACCAATACCACCAGAAATAACGCCCTTTTTATATAGGATTGAATGCCAACGAGATTGCTCCATTCCCAGGCCCCTATCAAGGCGATGACACCTATCAATAAGGAAAAATATTCAGATGATAAGTTGAATACCGCCAAGGCTATCAACGCGGCTAAAACTGATGCGGTAATTATTCGCTGTAGTAACATGTGGGTTTGCTATGTAAATGAGGTTATAAACTGACAGATTGGTTAAGAATCTGTTCGCCGGTATGCCCAAAGCGACGCTGCCTTCCTTTAAAGCTCGCTATCGCTTGCTCCAAGACTTCTTGGTCAAAATCAGGCCACAATGTTGGGGTAAAGTACAATTCTGTGTAGGCCAACTGCCATAACATAAAATTGCTGACCCGTTGTTCACCGCCAGTCCTTATAAATAAATCCGGTTCAGGAAGGTCGGCGGTTGATAGATATTGTCCAATAAGCTGTGGAGTAATCGGTTGGTTAGCCAATTCGCCTGCCATTATTTTATTATGGATTTGTTGGCAGGCTTGGGTCATATCCCAATGACCGCCATAGTTGGCGGCAATAACCAAAGTAAGCGCTGTATTGGCTTGTGTTTGTGCTTCGCCTTCAGCCATTTTTTGCTGTAACTTTTCCGGAAATGCGGTTTGGTCACCAATGAACCGTAAGCGGATATTATTGCGGTCAAGCTTATCAATTTCCCGTTGTAAGGTACTCATAAATAAGGACATTAACAACGATACTTCTTGTTCTGGCCTACGCCAATTTTCACTGCTAAACGCAAATAAGGTTAATACTTCAACGCCTTTGTTGGCACAACATTCGACCGTTTTTCTGACGGTTTTTACGCCCGCCTGATGTCCAAAAGCCCGTGGCATAAAGCGCTTCTCCGCCCAGCGACCGTTACCGTCCATAATAATGGCGATATGGCGGGGGAGATTTCCTTGGGGAATACTTGGCGCATCATGACTGGACATAGTGACCCAGCCTATAGTGACATCAAATCGGCTTCTTTGGCTTCCAACAGCTTTTCCACGTCTTTAATGTATTGATCGGTCAGCTTTTGAATTTTATCTTCAGCGGCGCGGGCTTCGTCTTCAGAAATCAATTTTTCTTTCAACGCATCTTTAATTTCAGAATTAGCATCACGACGGATATTTCTGATAGCAACGCGACCGTTTTCGGCTTCATGTTTGACAACTTTAACGAGACTGCGGCGACGTTCTTCTGTTAACGGCGGCAGTGGGATACGGATAGTCATGCCGTTAGTCGACGGGTTTAAGCCCAAATCGGATTTTAGAATGGCCTTTTCAATAGCCTGCACCATACCTTTTTCCCAAGGATTAATGGTTAAGGTTCTGGCGTCTTCTACTGCAATATTGGCAACTTGGGATAACGCGGAATCGGTGCCGTAATAAGAAACGGTAATTTGATCCAGCAAGCTAGGGTGCGCCCTGCCTGTACGAATTTTTGAAAACTCGTGTTTCAAGGAATCAATACTTTTTCCCATGCGAACACTGGCATCTTTTTGTATATCATTAATCATTATCTGTTCCTCTTTCAATCAGAGAACCAATGTCTTCACCCATCATCAAGCGCATAATCGCGCCGGATTCAAAAACATTCATGACACGCATTGGCATATTGTTTTCTTTGCATAACACCAAAGCCGTCGTGTCCATCACATTTAGACGCTGATCGAGCGCTTCATCATAAGTGAGACGGGAATAAAATTTGGCGTCTTTGACTTTTTCAGGGTCTGCCGAATAAACACCCTTAACTTTGGTTGCCTTAATCATTAACTCGGCATTAATTTCTATGGCCCGTAAACTGGCTGCCGAATCAGTAGTAAAAAATGGGTTGCCAGTGCCCGCAGCAAAAATTACCACGCGGCCTTTTTCAAGATGGCGTACAGCCCGACGACGAATATAGTCTTCACAAACCTGATTGATTTTTAACGCCGACATAACCCGCACGGGCTGTCCCAAATGTTCGATGGCATCTTGCATCGCCAAGGCATTGATTACCGTAGCCAGCATCCCCATTTGGTCGCCAGTTACCCGATCAAGGCCTTCGGATGCTTTCTCCGCACCACGCAAAATGTTGCCGCCACCAATGACGAGGCCAACTTGCACCCCAATATCACACAACTCTTTTACCTCAACCGCCAAACGTTTGACAATATCTGGATCGATACTGCCTCCATTCTGGGTCATTAAAGCTTCACCGCTTAACTTCAGTAAAATTCTCTGGCAAATCAGTTTAGTCATAACTCATCAATGGGTAGTTTTGCGTGGAATGGATAGCCTAATTATGTTGTTTAGAACTTAATTGGCGCGAACTTGAGCCATTACTTCTTCAGCAAAGTTTTCTTCTTTTTTCTCTATGCCTTCACCCACTTCAAAACGGCTGAAACGGATAACAGCATTGCCTTTAGAAGCAACTAATTTGCCGACAGTCAATTTGTCGTCCTTAATGAACGGCTGACCTAACAAAGTCACTTCAGCAAGGAATTTGCTCACCCGACCTAAAACCATTTTTTCAATGATTTCTGCAGGTTTGCCACTTTCTGCTGCTTGGGCTGCAAAAATTTCTTTTTCTTTTTCAATGGTTTCAGCTGAAACTTGGTCATCAGAAACACAAATTGGCTTACTTGCAGCAATGTGCATAGCAATATCTTTACCTAATTCGGCATCGGCTTTAGCCAATTCGATGATGACGCCAATTTTGCTGCCATGCAGGTAACAAGCCATACCACCTTCAAGCGTTTCGAATTTTTCAAAACGTCTGATAGTGATGTTTTCACCCAATTTAGAAATCAAGCCACGGCGCACTTCATCAACGGTTACGCCATCAGCCAATGGCAGGGCCAGCAATTCTTCTTCGGTTTGGATATTGGCATTCAATACTGCCGTTGCAATGGTACTAACAAAACCAACGAAATCATCAGCTTTAGCAACAAAATCAGTTTCACAGTTAATATCAACAATCGCTACAGCTTTGCTGTCATCACTTACTTTTACGCCAATAATACCTTCCGCAGCGATACGGCCAGATTTTTTATCAGCTTTGGCAAGACCTGCTTTACGCATGTTTTCAATTGCCAATTCCATATCGCCTTCGGCTTCAACCAAGGCTTTTTTACATTCCATCATGCCTGAACTCGTCCGTTCACGCAGTTCTTTTACCATTGCCGCACTAATATTGATACTCATCGTCTGTTTTTCCTCAAGTTATTATCACTATAAAAACGCCCCCGTGAGGAGGCGTTCTTTTGGCCTAATTAAACTGCTACTTAATTACCAAGCTTATTTAGCCTGCAATAAGCACAAACAATTATTCTGCTGAGGCTTCTTCAACAAAATCATCTTCTTCTGTTTTTGCAGACATGCCCAGAACAGCTGATTTAGCATCCAACACAGCATCAGCCGCGCTTTCACAGTACAGTTTTACTGCACGGATGGAATCGTCGTTACCAGGAATAATGTAGTCAATTTTATCAGGTGAGTTATTAGAATCGACCACGCCAACAACTGGAATGCCCAATTTTTTCGCTTCACCGATAGCGTTTTTCTCGTAGCCTACGTCCAAAATGAAAATCACATCTGGCACGCCTTTCATATCTTTAATGCCGCCTAAGCTGCGTTCTAACTTTTCTAACTCGCGTTCCATCACTAAGGCTTCTTTTTTACCAAAACGTTGGTATAAAGTGCCGTCAGCCTTCATGGCTTCAAGTTCTTTAAGGCGATTAATTGATTTTTTAATCGTCTTGAAATTCGTCATCATGCCACCTAACCAACGGTGGTTGACATAAGGCATACCACAACGGATTGCCTCTTCAGCAACAACTTTACGTGCCGCTTTTTTAGTACCTACGAACAAAACAGTGCCTTTATTGGCTGTCATTTGTCCAAGGTAATTCATAGCGTCATTAAACATTGGAAGCGTTTTTTCCAAATCGATGATATGGATCTTGTTACGCGAACCAAACAGGTAGTTAGCCATTTTTGGATTCCAATAACGAGTTTGGTGTCCAAAGTGAACACCCGCTTCAAGCATTTGACGCATGGATACTGCTGCCATTTATTTCTCCTAAGATTAAAAACCGGACTTCTCCGGAAGGGTTACGCCTCCGCCTATCCCGCTTGACAACCAATTACAATGATTTGAATTGGCACCCAGTCGCACGTGACGATAAACGTGAGTATTGGTACAAAATTGAACTTGCCTTTATACCATAATATAAGCATTTCAACAACCAATGGATGACATCACAAGCACTATAGCAGCTGTGTATTTAGGTCTTTTTACGCCTGATAGCGGCAACTTTGTTGGTATAAATGGATTTTTCTTGCCATACTTAAAGAATTTGGTAATGGTAAAAATCAAAGTGACAGATTCAAATTATATTTTCGGATGAACAGATGGGTGACCCAAGCATGGTATTCATCAGACTTTGAAAATGACAATGTTTTACGGGTATAGCGTGCCAACC
>Ga0247843_1001580_pt1 | contig 45349 bp, 52 predicted proteins | sample LaCruzMarch2017__FD_192420 | JGI IMG/M metagenome (GOLD analysis project Ga0247843, IMG submission 192420) | Freshwater microbial communities from meromictic Lake La Cruz, Castile-La Mancha, Spain - LaCruzMarch2017_8m | ecosystem: Environmental > Aquatic > Freshwater > Lake | place: Spain...
ACGCGTGGCCTGCATTCAGGGCGCTGGACAGGACATTCAGGTCTTCAATGTATTCATGGACCATCTGGTTGCGCAGTTTGCGCACTTCCATCCAAGTGTCGGCCGATTCAAGCCAGCCCAGTTTCTCTGCACGGTCCAGATTTTCCAGGGCTGCTCCGGTTCTTTCGGCCATGGCGTCCAGCAACTGCGGCAGCAATTTGTCGCCGATGTTGTCTTGCAAGAGGCCAAAACGGCTGACAAATGCGTCCAATCTCTCGGCTTTCAGAGGGTCAGTTTTGATGCTTTGCAGGTGAACCGCTGTCAGTGGCTGTGCAAAAAGACGTTGATCTGTTTCAGTGAGGTACTGACATTCTTTTTCGATGACACGTGTCAGAAACTCAAGCCTAGCCCATTGCACAGGTGTGACGTTCACAGCAAGGTTCCTTGGGTTTGTGCAAAGTGGTGGATCGGTTGTTCCAGCAAATTGGGCGCCTTGAGCAGCACATCCACATGCCGCCCATTCAGTTGGCGTTCGATTCGACTGGCAATGCGCGCAGCAACAAGAGCCGGCTCGGCCAATGCTTGCGGCACTTCGATCATCAAGTCCACATCACCGCCCCGTGCTTGGTCATTGACCCGTGAGCCAAACAAAATGACTCGCGCATCTTCACCCAGCACTTGCCGGGTGGTGGTTTTGATGCAGTCAATTTGGGTGGGGGTCAGGCGCATGGTGAAGTGATCTGGGATGGATCCCGGGTCAAGCCCGAGATGACAAGCAAAAGTTAATCCCGGTATGGAGAATCCTAATCAGGCAAATGGGTAGGTCGAACGGCAAAAGCGTGTCAATTTTTGATGCCAATCGAGCAACTCGGGTGCAGCGTGCATCATTTGCTCAAAGAACGTGTGCAAGATGGTGTGGTCGTCTTCGTATTCATGGTTGACGGCATTGCGCAGTTCACGGATTTCTTTCCAGCGGTCAACGGTGTCGATACACCCCAGTTTTTCCATGTAAAGAAGAACGGCTGTAAAAGGTTCGGCGGGTTTCTCTTCTTCCACTGCTACAGCTTTCATGGTTTTGCCCATGTGTTCTTGGTATTCGCTGAAACGCACTCTGAACGCGGCCAGCGTTTCATGCTGGTCTGGTGCCAGAGCTTTCCAGTCTTCAATGGGAAGCAGCGCATCCACTTGCGAGACTGAGTACAACAGGTATTCGCGCATTCGCTCAAGGTGATCCAGTTTTTTCCAAATCAATGCAATGTGTTCACTCACAGGGCTATGCCTTCGAGCTTGGCGATCATGGCGATCGGGCTGCCGTTGCCATGGGGTTTGACGATCAGATCCACAGGCAGGTCCAGCTGGTCTTGAAGCTTGATTTTGCAACGAACTTTGCTCATGAGAGCGAGGTTGTCAGACTCTACGTACAAGTCCACATCACCGCCCCGTGCTTGGTCGTTGACCCGTGAGCCAAACAAAATAACCCGTGCATCTTCACCCAGCACTTGCCGGGTGGTGGTTTTGATGCAGTCAATTTGGGTGGGGGTCAGGCGCATGGTTAATGGACCAGTGAACAGCCTCATGTGGCGGGGTGCTGCCTTGGGATGTCGGTGAGTTGAGGCTCGGTGCCTGCGAGTTGGGCAAGGCGGTGGGCACTATCCCCCTGCACCAAGGGCACTCGACCAAAGGTGTCTTCAAACCGGACGATGTCGTCCTCACCCAAATAGCTGCCGGATTGCACTTCGATGATTTCCAGCGGCTCGGTGCCCCGGTTGGTCAGGCGGTGTTTTTGGCCCAGCGGGATGTAGGTGGATTGGTTTTCCGTCAGGGTCAGGACCTGGTCGCCATTCACGACTTCGGCAGTGCCTTTGACCACGATCCAATGTTCGGCGCGGTGGTGGTGCAGCTGCAGGCTGAGGCTGGCACCGGGTTTGACCTGGATGCGTTTGACCTGAAAGCGTTCGCCACTGTCCAGCCCGTCGTACCAGCCCCAAGGGCGATGGACCTTGCGGTGGGTGTTGGCCATATGGTGGCCTTCGGTTTTGAGACGGGCCACGATGTTTTTGACGTCTTGGGTTTGGCGCAGGTCGACCACCAGCACAGCGTCTGCAGTTTCGACAATGCCGACGTGGTTCAGGCCCGCTGTGGCCACCAGGCGCTGGCTGGCAAAGACCAGGCTGTTGTGCGTGTTGTGCAAGATGGTTTCGCCCACGCTGGCGTTGCCTTGGGGGTCTTTGGGCAGTACGCCGTGCAGGGCGTCCCAAGCGCCCACGTCGTTCCAGCCGGCTTGCAGCGGCACCACCAAGGCGGCAATGCCCAGAGCGGTGTCGGTGGGCAGGTGTTCCATGACGGCGTAGTCGATGGATTCGCTGGGGCAAGCCTTGAAGCTGTCGGCGTGGGGGCGCACAAAGTCTTGGTCGGTTTGGGCTTGGGCCATGGCGGCTTGGCAAGCGGCCAGGATGTCGGGGCGGTAGTGGCCCAGGGCCTTGATCCACACGCTGGCGCGCAGCATGAACAGGCCGCTGTTCCACAAATGCTGGCCGTCTTGCACATAGCGCAGGGCGGTGGCGGCGTCGGGTTTTTCGACAAAGGCGGTGATGGGGTGGATCTGAGCGTGGGCGCCGCTGGTGCTGGCCGGGTGTTGGATGTAGCCGTAGCCAGTCTCAGCCCGGTCGGGCACGATGCCAAAGGTGACCACAGCCCCTTCGGCAGCGGCGGGCAGGGCTCCGGCCACGGCGGCAATGAAAGCGGCTTGGTCGGTGACCACATGGTCGGCGGGCATGGCCAGCAGCACGGGGTCTTGCTCGGGGTGGCTGGCCAGGGCTTGCAGGGCGGCCAGGGTCAGGGCTGGGGCGGTGTTGCGGCCTGTGGGCTCCAACACAATGTGGCCGGTAGGGATGCCGGCTTCTTGCAGCTGGGCCGCCACCAGAAAGCGGGTGTCGTTGTGCGTGACCAAAATAGGTGCCGGGGCCACGCGGGCGTCTGGGACGAGCTGCGCCAGGCCGTTCAGGCGCAGGGCGGTGTCTTGCAGCAGGCTGTGGGGGCCGCCCGTGAGCCGCAAAAATTGTTTGGGTTCGCTTTCACGAGACAGGGGCCACAGTCGTGTGCCAGAGCCGCCGCAAAGGATGACGGGGATGAGGGTGGTCATGGAGGGCGAAGGTGGGGTTGGCTGTTGCAATGCCGACCTTGGGTCGTTGTGATTTGCCGCCTTGGTACAGGGCGGCTTTGTGGGGCAGGATGGCTACCGCAGTGCGAACAGCAGACTGCGCACCAAACAGCCCTGTATCTTAGCCTCAGAAAAAGGCATGTTGTGCAAAACTGTAAGCGCTTCGATCAATTCATTCAGATTGAATTGTTTGGTTTGTCAGTTGACTTGGGTGTCTTGAGGGTATCGGTGGTTTCGGTCAGCTCATGCATGGCCAGGCGTTGATTCAGGCGTCGCAATTGGCGCTCCAATCGGGTTTGCGTCATGTCGGCGTGGAGGTATTTGACGAACAGGATCACGACGGTGGCAATGAACAGGCCCGTCGGTGAGTAAGAAATGCCGAGCCAAATGGCAACGTGGTCGATGCTGCCGGGCCAGATGCCGAGCAAAATGCCCGCCAAGGCCACCGCAATCCAGAAAAGCCCGTGCCGCAAATGCAGGTGGTCTCGCATCAGCAACACCACAATCAGCACCGATAAGCCCAACCCCAAAACGGTGGTGGTGGTTTGCAGTGAGTTCATGGGCGGTTGGCTTTTTGCGATGTTGAAGAAAAGATTGTATGGCGGTGGCGTTGCTCTCAATTGAGGTCATTTAATTGGGGTCAGATCCCAATTGTTTTGGGGGGTGGACCCCGGGTCTTCGCCCGGGGTGACAGGGTATTTTTGTCGTCCCGGACTTGATCCGGGATCCATGGATTGCGAGGGGGGTGGACCCCGCAGGTTTTGATGTTGAAGGGCCCCAAGGGCGACTTTTTAGTTTGGCAGAGGATGTCATCTTGCTTTATCATGAAGTATCAAGATCAAAAATGATGGGGATGACGATGACGAACAACGTACGCGAGAAGTTTTCTTCCCAAGCGGCTCCCGATGTGCTGCTGGCTCTGCGACAAATTGCCGAAAATCAGGGGCGTCAGTTCCAGTCGGTGCTTGACGAGGCTTTGCGTGACTACATTGACCGTCAGCAAAAAGAGCGCCCGCGACGCCATGTGATGGCCGCTTTTGCGTCCAGCCTTGATGAATTCGACCATCTCTACCGCGAACTGGCAAAGTAATCCGTGGTGCTCGATTACCTGACCGTCGCCGACGTGCTGGGCATGCACACGGTGTTGATGAAACGATTTGGGGGTGCGATGGGGGTCCGCGATCCTGGTGCGCTCGAGGCAGCCCTGTTTCGCCCGCAAACAGGCTATTACGACGATATCGTGGCGGAGGCAGCGGCGCTGCTGGAAAGCTTGGCCATCAACCATCCATTTGTGGATGGGAACAAGCGAGTTGCCTTTGCCGCTGCCGATGTGTTTTTGCGCATCAACGGCTGGCGGCTGCACCGTGCGCCTTCGCAGATACATGCGGAGATGATCCAAATGTTCGAGTCTGGCACTTTTGACATCGCCCACTTGGACCCATGGTTGCGCGGGTTTGCCGATTACCACACCTCATAAATTGGGGTCACATAAATTGGGGTCAGATCCCAATTGTTTCACTTCGCATCCTTGAAGCGCAAAATGACAGATTCGAAGCGCAGGGCTGGATCGAGCGTGCTCAAAAGCGCCTGTTGTTGATGGTCATTTGTGAAAATGGTGTGGTTGTCACTGTGATAACCGTCATGGCGACAAGTAAGTTCGAAAAATACGGAGTGATCCCATGAAAATTGAATACGACCCCAAAGCTGACGCCATGTACATCCGCTTGCTTGCGGGTACCGTTGCCGAGAGTGACGAGCTGCGTCCCGGCGTGGTGTTTGACTTTGACGTTGATGGCCGCGTTTTGGGTATCGAAATGCTGGATGTGAGCCAACGAACAGACAAGCCCAAAGCTTGCCATGGAGTTGGTGGGTATGTGATTTAAATAATTGGGGGCAGATCCCAGTTGTTTTTCCACGTTCAAGGAGCCTTCGGGCTCCTTGCGTTTTTCTGGGTTAAGGTTTTAATTTTTAAGGGGTTGGATGCCATGGTTTTGATGCGCGGCGCTTGGGTGTTGGCCATGCTGGTTGTCACTGTACTGGCCTTGCTGCCCGTTGAGCATTTGCAGTTGCCAGTTTTTGACTGGTGGGACAAGGCGCAACATACCTTGGCTTTTACTGTTCTGACCGCTTGGGCTTTGTGGATTTGGCCTGTGTCGGTGCCGCGCGTTTTGCTGGGCATGCTGGCCTATGGGGCAGGCCTGGAGTTGGCGCAATGGGCCGTGGGCTGGCGTTTTGCCGAGTGGGCCGATCTGGCGGCCGATGCGGTGGGGGTGGGCTTGGCTTGGGTGCTATGTAAAAGAGCTCAAGTGGGCAGCGCCAAGTGATGGGCATTCAGATCGGCCCCAACACTGCCTGTGAGCACATAGGATGAGCAAAACACATGAGGCAATTTTGCGAATGGCTTCAGGCTGCTCATATTTGTCTATACATTTGTGTATGATTTTCCAATGAGAATTTCAAGGCAAATTTCGCACTATGAACACCAAATCAAAACCCATGCCCTCGCTGCGAAGCGATAAGGACGCCGAGGAATTTGTAGACACTGCAGACCTGTCCAAATTTGACCTATCGGGCTTCAAACCCATGCGATTCGAAATTGAAGCGAAGTCAGCAGCATTGCATTTGCGTTTGCCACAGGCTCTTTTGGAAGCCGTCAAAACCCGGGCTCAAGCTCAAGGTATTCCTTACACCCGTTATGTCCGGATGCTGCTGGAAAACGACTTGGTGAAATCACGCTGAGCTATTAAAAGAAGGTCATTAATTGGGGTCAGATCCCAATTAATTGAACGCCTATCGGCAATCGCCCACGGGGTGGGCTCCTACGAATACATGACATATTTCGACAACGACTAAGTGCAATGGAAAGCCTGGGAGTGCCAGGCTTTTTGCGTTTTAACGGACGAACAGTCGCGCTATTTTGCAGCCGAGGTGCGCAAGACCAAACAGACGCTGCCAGCCGGTGCCAAGGTGCTGGAGGTGGGGTTTGGGCAAGGCCGCTTTTGGCCTATGCCCGCAGCCAGCAGTGGCAGGTGACGGGCACCGAGCTGAACCCGCATTTGGCCCTGCGCGGCAAGGCCATGGGTCTGGATGTGCACCAGATGCAAGACTTGACCCAGTGGGCCGATGGCAGTTTTGATTTGGTGGTGGCGTTGGATGTGCTCGAGCATGTGCCGCCCTCCGAGGCTTTGGCGTTTTTGCGGGCGCTGTTGCGTGTGCTGAGGCCTGGGGGCTGTTTGTTGCTGCGCTTTCCAAACGGCGACTCGCCTTTTGGCTTGGCCCACCAAAACGCCGATGTGACGCACCTGAACGCCATTGGCCGTGGCAAGTTTTTGTATTGGGCGCAGGTGCTGCAGGCCGATGTGCTGACCCTGAGCGGCCAGGCCCAGCCGCTGTGGGGCGTCGGCCCCGTGCTCACCCTCTACCGTCTGGCCGTTTGGCCCGTACGCACCTTGCTAAACCTGTGGGTCCGCGTCTTCTCTCTGGGCGGTGCGCCGATTGACTACAGCGCGGCCAACATGGTGGCTGTGCTGCGTAAAAGGGGCTGATGGGGGTCAGAGTGATTGTGTTGGCAGTCGTTCGTAACAGTCGACTGGAAAAACAATTTTTGACCCAACGTAACATAATTGTTATATTGTTATCTCATGGAATACACAATCGCTTACTACAGTGAATCGGTGCAAGAGCAAATTCTTGATCTGCCCGACACGCTTGCAGCGCGGTTCATCGTGTTGACCCGTCGCATGGTGGCGATCGGCCCCAATCTCGGGGAACCTCACACCAAGGCTTTCGGGGATGGTCTTTTTGAGTTGCGGCTCAAAGGTGCTGAGGGCATTGCTCGTGTGTTTTTCTGCACGCAGATTGGAAAACGTATTGTTGTCTTGCACTGTTTCATCAAAAAATCAGCTCGAACGCCTCTGCGTGAACTTGAAGTTGCCCACTCTCGTTTAAAGGAATTAAAGCATGCTAACTCATGATCAATTGATTAAAAAATTGATGAAACGACCCGCTGTCAAGGCTGAAGTTGAAAGAATTGACCGTGAAGAATCGGTGCTCTTGGATGCGCTGCTGAAGGCGCGACACGAAGCCGGACTCACACAGGCAGAAGTTGCCGAACGCATGGGGACTCAAGCCCCAGCGGTCGTGCGTTTGGAGCGGTCGCTTGCCACTGGTAAACACTCACCATCGATCGCAACTGTGCGTAAGTATGTGAAGGCTTGCGGAAAAAATCTGGTGCTTCAGGTGGCATGAAACGAACAGTCTGAGGCAGAGTGGCAACAGATTGCCATCAAGTTTGTCAACAGAGAGTTGTGATGAGCAAGCAAAAAATGACTGTCGATGACTTCAAGCGTGATGCAGTGCTGAGTGAGCATGCCCGCAAAAGCAAGGAGCTTGCTCGTGCCTTGGACGCTAAAGCCGATTCGCTGCCTTATACGCGGGTGTTGACCAGCTATGAATTTGAGGATTTTTTAAGCCAGCTCACTCCTAAGCGGTTTGAGTTGCTGCGTTTGGCAAGCAAGGGCAGACGATCCATTGCCGATTTGGCCGCTGCGGCGCACCGCGATCCGAGTGCAGTGTCCAAAGATGTCAGCCGTTTGACCAAGCTGGGCTTGGTCAAGGTGGAGTTGGTGCAAAACGAAGGGCATGGCCAGAAAAAAATCGTGTCTCCTGTTGCTACCACCATTTCCATCAATGCGTCGATTTGATGATGAGTTCACAGAAGTCTTCGGCATCGAGCCAGGAGCACTTACCGCCAACGAAGCCCAATACATCGCGGGTTTCCGATCTGTTGACGCCCTCCGAAATAGACTTGTTGCGGCAGAGCAAGAAATCGATCGCAGATGACGTTCAAAGGGAATTACCCGCTCGTCTCAAGCAGAGGAATCTTGAGCACCTGTTGAACGAAAGATGCTGATATTGAGCTGTACCGTGTTGCTATATGAAAGCCTGGGTGACCAGGCTTTTTGCATTTTGGAACAGTTGGAGTTTCAGGCTTGCGTGGCCGCTTGCTGCAAAACACTTGAAGCCCACTGATTCAAACTGATACCGCGGGCTTGGGCTGCAATCAATGCGGCTCTGTGTATGGAGGGATCAACGCGCAGCATCAGTTTGCCGCTAGCAGACCTCTGAGGTACTTTGTCAATTTGGCCACAAGCTTGAATGTAATCGTCTACCGCTTCATGAAAAGCAGTTCGCAAATCAGCAACGTTATCGGAATGAAAGCTCACCAGATCCTGGATTCCCAGAATTTTGCCGACAAAAATGCTGTCATTGTCATCAAAATCAACACGGCTGGTGTAGCCTTTATAAGTGATGGTGTTCATGGTGTTATGCCAATAAGTTTTAAAAATTCCCGCACTTCAACCACTTGGTAAGCCTTGGCTTCTTTTGCAGGATGCGGTCGGTGCAGGGCAAGGATCGTTGTTCCATGGGAGAACCGAACGCGTGATCCGCTGCCTTCCAAGACTTTGCAATCAATTCCACTCAACAGCGATTCAATACGAGCCCATTCAAGCGTCTTGCTAGTGGGCACTGCAAATACATCTTGAAGTGTCTTTTTGTGCTTGCTGTTCATGATTGCAATTATAGTTGGCTTACCACAAAGTGCAATCATGAACAGCAAGCGTTAGAATCAATTGGGGTCAGATCCCAATTGTTCGGGTGAAAGGCAGAGGACTCGTCCGGGGTGACGGGTTATTGAAAGAGCCCTTAGGCTCTTTTTTTCGTCCGTGTGTTTTGTAAAAGGTCCGCATGTTTGTGTTGTCCCAACTGATGTCGGCCATCACCCAGCCTGTGTTTTGGTTGGCGCTGTGGTGGGCGGTGGCGTTGCTGGTGATCGGCCGCTGGCGGCGGGCTGCCTTGGGCATGCTTTGGTCGGGCTTGGCGGTGTTGGGGATGCTCGGTTTTGAGGCTTTGCCGCATGCCTTGTTGCGCCCGCTGGAGAATAAATACCCGGTGCCGTCTGCGGCGGTGGTCGAGCGGCATGTGGGCGTGGTGGTGTTGGGCGGTGCCACGCAGCATCCGCGCAGTTACCAGGCGCATGCGCAGGTGCCTTTGGGCGAGGCTGCTGAGAGGATGACGGTGCCGGTGGGTTTGCTGCGGCAGCATCCGAAGCTGGCTTTGGTGTTTTCGGGGGGCGAGGGGCGCTTGCGGACCACGGGCGTGACTGAGGCGGAATTGGCTCGGGTGTTTTACCAGGAGCAAGGTTTGGACTTGGCCCGGGTGACGCTGGAGGCAGGTTCGCGCACCACCCGAGAAAACGCCCAACAAGTGGCGGCTTTGCTGGGGGCGCGCTGCCAGGAGCCTTGGTTGTTGGTGACTTCGGCTTGGCACATGCCCCGCGCCGTGGCCGAGTTCGAGTCGGTGGGCTGCCGCGCCACGCCGTACCCTGTGGACTTCAGAACCGGTGCCAGCACGGCCTGGTCTGACTATGCGCTGGCACGCAGTTTGGTGCAGTGGCAAACGGCGCTGCACGAGTGGCTGGGTTTGGCGGTGTATGCCTTGACGCGCTGAGGGGTATGGACCCCGGGACTGCGCCCGGGGGGACAGAGTTTGGTTGACGGGGTGAGGCTTCAGCGCGTGACAGGCGTGGCAGGCGTGGCTGTGGGGGCGTTGGCCGCCGGTTCGCCAGCGGGCCTGGGCGGGTTGGTGCGTGGGAACTGGACCGGGCGGTTGGTGTTTGCGTTGGCGTTGGCGCTGGCGCTGGCGTTGTTTTTCTGCAGGGTTTCGAGGTAGCGTTCTTTTTGCAGGGTCACCAGGGCTTGGACGTCGCTGTTGAGTTTGTCGACGTTGCCCACCGCGCCTTTGAGGGCTTTGACTTCGTTGCCCAGGCTTTGCACGGCACCAGCCTGGCTTTGCAGGCGGCCGTTGATGGCTTGGACCTGTTTGAGCAGGTTGTCGCTGGTGGCGGCGACTTGTTTGGCGGTTTCTCCGGGCACGGTCTGGACCATGGTTTCGGATTTTTTGAGGGCGTCGCTGATGCGTGTTTCGATCTGGCCTTGGTTTTTGGCTTGTTCGACTTGTTGCGCTGTCAGGCCTTCGATGCTGCGGTTGATGACGTCGAGCGATTCGAGGCCGACGTTGAGGTCGACCACGCGCTTGCCAACCGCCAGCATCATGGTGTCGAGTTGGTTGATGCGGCTGTTCATGCGCACGCCCATGATCAAAAAGAAGATGAGACAAATCACCATCAGGCCGCCAGTGGCGCCCAGTAGGATCAGGGCCTTTTTGTGGCCGACTTCGGTGAGGTCTTTGAATTCGGTGGTGGCCTTGTGCATGTTTCTGCTGGCGGCAGCGGCGGATTCGGCGGACTTGCTGGCGATGTCGGCCGAGTCGAGCACGACTTGGGCCAGCGATTGGTATTGCCGGTAGGCGCGTTCATCGACGGCGAGGCCCAGATGCGGGCGCGACTCGGGGGCCGGTGCCGCGGCACTGCTGGCCGGTGCCGCAGCCCTGTGGGCCGGGGCTGGGCTTGGGGCTGTCGCAGTGGTTGGAGCAGAGCCGCTGTCGCTGTCGGGGGCTTGGGCGGTGCTGTCCACGCTGCCGGGATCATCCACGAGGATGGGTTCGGTGGGGGTGAAGTCTTTGTCGCTCATGGTCGTTTTCCTCGGGCTATGGGCATCTGCGGGAGTCGCTGGAGTTGTTCTGCCAATTGGGCGTTACGGGCTCTGAGTTGATCGATGCGGGTTTTGACGGGGTTGTCTTGTTCCCAGACGGGTTCGGTCGGGGTGGGGGCTGCTGGTTGGGCTTGCGCTTTGGCGCTGCCTGAGGGCTGGGAGGTACGTAATTTGGGTTGAGACCTGGCCGTTTTGCCGGATGCAGTTTTGGGTTTGACGGGTTTGACGGGTTTGCTCGGGGCTTGCGGGGGCGGGCTGATGGCGGCTTTGGACCGCACGGTTTTGACAGGCGCAGCGGGGGTCTCGATGCGCTTGATTTTTGGGGTTTTGACGGGCATCACCTTTTGAGTGTTGGTGGGGCTGTCGTCGGTGGTTTCTGAGGGTTTGAATTTTTGGGTGTTTTGGCGAGCGGCCACGTTGGAGCCCGCAGGCATGTTGACGGCGTGGGCTTTGTCACTGCGGATGAGGGTATTGGGTTTCATCGCGGGGTGTCCTGTTTGGGCAAGGCGGTTTTGATTTGGGTTTGCAGGCTGCGGGTGGGCCTGACCCAACTGCCGTTGGGGATGCCGGGTTTGCGGGCAGCCACGAGGCCGTCATTGACTTGGGCATAGGGGCCAGAGACGATGACAAAGTGCGCCACGCTGTCGCCGGTGTGGTAGGCCTCGACGATGGCGATGTTTTTGATGTCAGACAGGCTTTTCAGGAGCTCGAGTGCTTTGTCGTAAGTTTTGGAGGTGCCGTATTGCAGCAAAAAGCTTTGGGGATCCAGGTCCTTGATCCAGGTTTGAGTTTGACGAATGTCCGTGGCGCTGCTTGCAGGCGGTGGACTAGTCCCTGTGGCGGCTGGGCTGGGTTGTGCGGTGGGGCCGGGTGCGGGCTGTGGGGCTGCGCTCGGACCTGGGGGCGAGACGGGGGTGCTGACAGCGACAGGCGTGGAAGGTGCGGCAGCGGCGACTGGAGCGACTGGAGCGTTTGGAGTCACGGGGGGCGCTGCGTCTTGACTTTTCACGACCCGGGTGGCGGGCGTTTTTAGGCCGAAGGATTGCGGTTGCAACAACAGCATGATGAAGACGGACAACATCAGCGCCGGAATAAGGAGCAAGGCCAGCATTTTGGGCTGTTTGACCCAGGCGCGTGGTGGGTTGGATTGGGTCAGCCCGGAGAGGCTTTGCAGTTTGGCTTGGCCGTGCTGGTGCCAACCCAGAATTTTTTGTTTGAAGCTGACGCCGGACTGCAGGGAGGCCTCGGGTTCTGGCGTCATGTTGGCGACCAGGGTGTTGACATCCAAGGGGACCGCCACCGCGGGGTGGTCCATGCGCTTGAGCATTTGGATGAGGGGGCCGCTGCGGCCTTCGCTGCTGGCCAGTTCCAAGGCAGCCTGGACTTGTTCTGAATTGGGCGCTTCGATGTCCCAGCGCAGCAGCTTGCGGCCAAACGAGCTCAAGGTGATGTTTTGCCTTTTGGCGCCTGACATGAGCAAGATGGCGCGGATGTTGGCTCCGGGGAAATTTTGAATCAGGCGGGCCAGCAGTTGGACTTCGGATTCGGGCAGGGTGTGGGCATCGTGCACGATCCAGATTTGCGCGCCTTCGGCAGCCGTGGCGGCTCGGGTGGCTTGTTGCACCGATTGCTGGGCCAGCACTTCGTTGAAGCGGGCCAGCAGCGAGTCGGTGTTGGCCGGGAAGTAGACCTCGATGCTGTGCTCCGGGGCTTGTTGCCGCAGTTGCGCCAGCATCAGGTTCAGGTAGTGGTCGAGCAGGGCTTCGTGTTCGCAGAACAAGGCCAGGCTCAGGCCTTCGCGGGCCACGGCATTGGCGCAGCCGGCGATCCGCATGCGGTCGGCCGAGCGGAAAACGAAGTCGTTCATGGTGTGAACGGTAGGGGGAATTGGGATGTTCATGCGGTGGCCCCTGGGGCTGGGTCGCGCTTGCCGTCAGGACTGAACAGCATGCTGGGGGGGACAGTGACTTGGGGTCTGGGGCGAGGCGGGTTCAGGGGCGAGGCTGCTTCGAGGCTGAAGACGTAGGCGATGACTTGGGCCACGGCGTGGTAAAGGTCTTCGGGCACTTGGCGCTCGACTTCGGTGGTGAAGTAAATGGCACGGGCCAGGGGGGCGGCTTCAAAGATGTGGATGCCGTGGTTTTTGGCTTCGGCTCGAATCAAGGCGGCCATGTGGTCAGAGCCTTTGGCCACCATGATGGGCGCACCGTCGCCGGTGGGGTCGTACTCAAGCGCCACAGCGAAGTGTTCGGGGTTGGTGATAACGACGTCGGCGTCTTTGACGCGGTCCATCATGCGCGAGTTGGCCATTTCGCGTTGACGCCTGCGGATCTGGGCCTTGATTTCGGGGTTGCCCTCCATTTGCTTGTATTCGTCTTTGACCTCTTGTTTGGTCATGCGCATGCGTTTGGTGAAGCTGTGCTTTTGCCAGGGCACGTCGATCATGGCGATGACGGCCAGGCTCAGGGCCACCCATAGGCCCGATTGGAGGACCATCTTGCCCGCCGCGTCCAGGGCGGGTTCCAGCCCCATTTGGCCAATTCGGACGAGCGAGTCCATGTTGGCCATGAGCGACCACCACAGCACGGTCGATACCAGCACAAATTTGAGGATGGCTTTGCCCAGTTCGACCAGGGCGTGGGTGCCAAAGATGCGCTTGAGCCCGCTGATGAGGTTGAGTTTGGAGCCCTTGGGCATGACGGCACCCAGGGAGAACAGGTAGCCACCGGTGAGGCCCGAGGCGATGACAGCGGCCACCATGGTGAACAGGATGACGGGCATCACGAGCATGAAGGCACTCACCAAGTGCTCGCCAAAGTGGGCGGGCAGGAGCAGGGGCTTTTCGATCAGTTGGCGGTCAAATACAAAGCCTTGTGCGAACACGGCGGAGAGCCGGGTGATGACCCAGCCGCCCGTGACCATGAGCACGGCAAATGAGCCAATGACGATGACGGCGGCAGGCAGTTCCATGGATCGGGCAACCTGACCATCGTCACGGGCTTTTTTGAGCTTTTGCGCCGTCGGGTCTTCGGTTTTGTCTTCTGCGCTTTCAGACACGGGGCGCTCCTATGACGTCACGAACCAGCGAAAAGCCTTGAACCCAAAGCCACTCAATGCGCCCACCAATGCTTTCGAGCGAGATGATGAGAATGACAAGGCCCGCCATGATCATGGCGGGAAAGCCTACGGCAAAAATGTTCAGACTGGGTGCGGCGCGTGTGACGATGCCCAGGCCGACGTTGATGAAGAGCAGCGAGACCATGACGGGCAGGGCCATGAGCACGGCGCCCAGGAACGTCATGGAGCTCCATTGCAGCACCCGGCCGTAGACGGCCTGGTTGAGGATGTTGGTGCCAATGGGCAGGGTGTTGAAGGATTCAAGAATCAGTCCCAGCAAGATGGCATGGCCCCCGAAGCCAACAAAGATGAGGGTGGACATGACGATGAGCAGCTGTGAGATGACGGGCACGTTGCCCATGTTGGGATCGATCATGTTGGCCATGGACAGGCCCATGGCGGCGGCGATGCTTTGGCCTGCCACCACCACGGCAGCGACCACGATTTGCAGGATCAGGCCCATGGTGGCGCCAATCATGATTTGGTTGAAGACTTCGACCAGGCCTTGGGCGCTGGTGGGGTCGATCACGGGCCAGGTGTACAGGGGGTAGACCAACCAGGCCAGCACCAGCGCCACCAAGATGCGCATGCGGGTGTTGAAGGCGCTGAGCGAGAAAATGGGCGCGGTGATCATCAGGGCCGAGATGCGCAGCATGGGCCACATAAAGGTGTAAAACCTTTCAATGACATCGGCGGCCAGGAAGTTCATGGGTTGACCTGCAAGCGGCTCAGACAAACAGGGTCGGGATGCGCTCAAAAATGCTGCGCGTGAAGTCGACCAGGGTGACCAGCATCCAGCTGCCAAACAGCAACAGGGCCAAGGCCATGGCAATCAGCTTGGGGATGAAGCTGAGTGTCATTTCGTTGATGGAGGTGGCGGCTTGGATGATGCCGATGAACAGGCCCACGGCCAGCGCCACCAGCAGCAGCGGGGCGCTGACCAGGGCAATGGTCCACAGGGCGTGTCGGCCCAAATCGATGACGGTGGCGGTGTCCATGGGGATATCCTTTAAGGCATGGCAAAGCTGCCAGCCAGTGAGCCCATGATCAGGCTCCAGCCGTCAACCAGCACAAACAGCATGAGTTTGAAGGGCATCGAGATCATCATGGGCGAGAGCATCATCATGCCCATGGACATGAGCACGCTGGCGACGATGAGGTCGATGACCACGAAGGGGATGTAGATCAGAAAGCCGATGGTGAAAGCGCTTTTGAGCTCTGAGGTGAGGAAGGCGGGCACCAAGGTGGTGAAGGGCACATCTTGCGGGCTGGTGAAGTTGGTGTTGCGCGCGATGTCCATGAACATGGCGATGTCGTCTTCGCGGGTTTGCAGCAGCATGAAGGCGCGGATGGGTTTTTCTGCCGCGGCCAGGGCTTTGTCAAAGCTCAGGCCTTGGTTCATATAGGGCAGCAGCGCGTTTTGGTAGACATCGGTGAGCACCGGGTTCATGACAAACAGGGTGAGGAACAGCGACAGCCCGACGATGACCATGTTGGGGGGGGTCTGGCCGGTGCCCAGGGCTTGGCGCAGCAGCGACATGACGATCACGATGCGCACGAAGGCGGTCATCATGAGCAAGACCGATGGCAGCACCGACAGCGTGGTCATGAGCGCCAGCAACTGCAGCGTCAGGCTGTATTGGGTGCCTTTGCCGGTGTTGGTGGCGGTGATGGCGGGCATGTCAGGGGCCGCTTGCGCCAACAGGGGCAGCAGGCACAGGACAAGGGTCAAAATCAGCCCAAGGCTGAGGTGGCGCTTCATGGTGTGTGGGTGGGTGTGGATTCAACGGGAGCAGGCGAGGGCGCTGAGGCAGACGCGTGCAAAGGCCAGGGGGACAGGGCGGTCATTTGGTGGGCCGTGACGCCGACCAGCACGTCCTGGCCGTCGACCTGGATGAGGAGAATTTTTTGTCGCGGGCCGACGGACAGGCTCTCAATCGTTTGCAGACGTTGTGAGTTTTTGCGCAGGAAACTGGCGCCGCTTTGCATTTTGCGAAGGCCCCATAGCACGGCCAGCAGCAAGCCGATGACCAGCGCGAAGCTGAACGCGTATTGCAGCCAGTCAGTGAAGGTCCATCCAGTGTTCATGGCAGGCTTTAGAGGTTGTCCAGCCGCTCGGAGGCGGGCACCACGCGGGTCAGGCGGATGCCATAGCGGTCGTTGACGAGCACGACCTCACCCTGTGCGACCACGGTGTTGTTGACCAGCAGGTCAAGGGGTTCGCCTGCGATGCGGTCAAGTTCGACCACGCTGCCTTGGGTCAGGCGCATGAGGTCACGGATTTTGATTTGGGCGCGGCCCACTTCGATGGAGAGCGTGACCGGGATGTTTTGCAACACGTCGGTGTTGATGTGGCCTTTATCGGCGGCTTCAGTCGGGGCTTCTGTGGGGGTCAGTTCGCTCATGGGCGTTCCTTGGTGTGGGGTTCAGGTGGGGGCGTTGGGGCTGATGGCGTTGACGATCTTGATCGCCACTTGGCCAGCCATGGCACCGACTTCGACCTCGTAGACCGGCATGTCCTGGATCATGGCGCGGGCGAAGTCGGATTTTTTGAAGGGCAGCACGTCCCCTGGCTGCATGGTTTGCAGTTGCTGCAAGGACACACTGAGTTTGCCCAGATGGATGCGCATGTCAAGCTCGGCATCGTGCACGGCGTCGTTCAGTTGGGCGCGCCAGATTTTGTCGGAGTCTTCGTTGCCGTCGCCGGTTTGCACTCGGCTGCGCAGCAGGTCGCGCACGGGTTTGAGGGCCACGTAAGGAATGACCATGTCGACATAGCCGGAGCCTTGCGAGGTCGCTTCGGATTCGAAGCGGCTGAGGATGACGAGGTCGTTTTCGTCGACGATTTGGGCAAACTGGGGGTTGATTTCGGAGCTGATGTGCTCGAAGTCGACCGGGGTCAGCGGGGACCAGGCTTCTTTGAAGGATCGGAAGAAAACCTGCAGGATGATTTTGATGATGCGGGTTTCGGTGGGGGTGAACAGTCTGCCGGGGGGCAGTTGGCCTACGCCTCGGCCAAAGCCGCCAAAGAAGCTGTCGAGGGAGCTGAACACCACAGTGGGCTCGATGACGACCATGGCATAGCCGCGCAGAGGGCTCATGCGCACGATGTTGACCGACAAGGGGGACTTGAGGTCTTTGAGGTAGTCACCAAAGCGCATGATCTGTGTGCGCGTGGGGTTCATGCGGGGGCTGGTGCGCAGCACTTCGAGCATGCCCAGTCGGAACAAGCGGATGAAGCGCTCGTTGATCATGTCCAGCGATGCAACGTTGACGCCCAGGCTGCTGTCTTCCGCGGCCAGGTCGTGTTTGCGCACTTGCACGTCCAGGTTGTAGCCTGGTGAGGTGTTGGTGCCGTCGTCGCTCAAACTGGCCGACAAAGCGGCCAGTTCTTCACTGGACAAAAGGGATTGGGATTCAGCCATGGTCAAGCACTAGGGTGGGGTTCACTGGGCCACAAAGCTGGTGAAAAAAACTTCTTCGATGCCGCCAAAGTCTTCGTATTTTTCCAGGACGGCATTGAGCTCAAGGCGGATTTTCTCGGCCATTTTTTTGCGAAAATCAGGCTGACCCAAATCGGCATCCGTGGTCAGGCGCATCACGTCGAGTGCGGCAGAGCGCAGTGCAAACTCATGTTTTTTGACGTTTTTGAAGACGCGCTCATCGTAGTGGGTCATGATGGCCAGCTTGACCTGAATCACTTTGCGTGAGTTGGTGAGGTTGGCCACCAGGTCTTTTTCGAGTTCCATGTAATGGTTTTCGAAACGGGTCAACTCGGGTGAGCCTTTGGTGACCTTTTTGGGCTGCGCCTCGCTGGCCGCATTTTTGGCCCCAGAGGCTTCTAGCTCCAGAGCTTTCAGTTGTGCTTCTGCAGCGGAGGTGTCTTTTTTGTCGAAAAAGCCTGTGACAAACAGGGTGCCCACCACGGTACCTGTCAAGACCAAGATGGCCACGACGGCGATCAGGATGATCTTGACCAGAGGTGATTTCTTTTTGACTTCGACTTCGGTTTCTTCATCTGCCATGGTAAGTCCTCGTTGGTTGGCTGTCAGACCAAAACGTCCAGACCATCGTTGGGGTCCTTGACGCGCGGTGCTCGGGATATTTCTGTGGTGTTTTTCTGGTCGCTTTCCTTGGCTTGCGTGGGCTTGCCCTTGGAAAAACCAGGTGTCGGGTCTCCGCCACTTTGGCCGGTCTGACCACCACCTACATGGATGGTAGCAACATCCATGCCCATTTGGCTCAGTGTTTCCCTGAGTTTGGACATGCCATCTTGCAACAGATCGCGGGTGATGGCGTTGGGTGCGTTGAATACGGCGTCAAATTCGCCGCTTCGCATCCGCATTTCCACTTCAATGTGGCCCAGCGTGGCGGGGCGCAGTTGGAGTTTCAGGTGCCATTGGCCTCTTTCCATCTCGGACAGGATGCGTTGTCCTACGGCTTGGCCCATTTTTTCGGCCAGGTTTTGGATGTTTTCGCTGCGGGCGTTGGTGTCGGGCAGATCGGGCGCAGGGCCGCTGGCGTTGGTGGGGTCGTTGCGTGGGTGGGCCTGTGCGTCCCAGCGGGAGGCAAAGTTGGCGTAGGCCGTGCCGTGGGTGCCTGTGCTGTGGGCGCCGCCTTCGGTGACAAGCAGCTGCCGGAGCGTTTCGCCGCCCCATTCCGCGCCCAGGTCCAGCTCACTGAGGCTGATGTCGGCTTCTTTTGGTGCGCTCTCGGTCTGATGCAACACGCTTTGGATGACGTTTCGTTGCATCCAGACGGCTGCCGGGGGCGGCATGCGCAGCATTTGGAGGGGCAGCGCTTCTTCGGTGCTGTGGGTCGCCGTGGGCTTTTTGGCCTGACCCGAGTCGTCGGCCATGGCCCAAAGGGCTTGCGCTGCGGTCATGGCATGGCCAAGCAAGCTTGTGGCCGCGACGGTGGTTTGTCCACTGGCGGTTGGGCTGACTTGCCCTGTTGCGGCACTGGTCTGTGGTGTTGCCAGTGCTAGCCCAGTTGGGTCGCTGGCCTGTAAGTTGGCCGGTGTTTGCCCTGTAACGGCGGTGATCTGTGGGGTTGCCGGTGTTTGCCCTATGAAGGCGGTGGCCTGTAAGTTGGCCGGTGTTTGCACTGTGACGGCGGTGATCTGTGGAGTTGCCGGTGTTTGCCCTGTGAAGGGGGTGGTCTGTGGGGCCGCGGGTGTTTGCCCTGCGAGGGCAGTGGTCTGTGGGGCCGCGGGTGTTTGCCCTGCGAGGGCAGTGGTCTGTGGGGCCGCGGTTGTTTGCCCTGCGAAGGCGGTGGTCTGTGGGGCCGCGGGTGTTTGTCCTGCGAGGGCAGTGGTCTGTGGGGCCGCGGGTGTCTGCACTGTGAAGGCGGTGGTCTGTGGGGCCGCGGGTGTTTGTCCTGCGAGGGCAGTGGTCTGTGGGGCCGCGGGTGTCTGCACTGTGAAGGCGCTGTTTTGGATGGCCAGTTGGTTGGGCGGTGGAGTGCCTTGGACGTTGCCCGGGCTCTCGGTTGCACCGAGGGCAGCGGCTTTGGTCACGACATTGGCGCCGCTGGGGTTGGTGGTCAGGGTGGCTTGCAGGGGGCCTGTATGGCCGCCAAAAAGCCAATGGACAGCATTTTCATCCAGGCCTTGGGCGCGGGCAAATGCTTCAAGGCTTTGTGAGTCCGGGGGGGAGCTTTCTGGCGTGATGACACTCAGGTGAGGCCCCAGGGTGACGGCTTTTAATGTCACGGCTTTCAGGGGTTCGGCGGGCGTGCCCAGCACAGGCGCCAACCCGGTCAGGGTGAAGGGGACGGCAATTTGCTGCCCCGGGTTTTCAGCCAACGGCGTTTCCTTGTCGGCGATCTCGGCTGAACTTTCGGTCTGAGCGTGGATCAGGTCAGACATGAGTTGCCCAAAGCTTTGGCCATCCGGGCTGGGGTTGGCGTCTGATTTGAATTCAAAAGTACCAGTATTTGAGGCAGCGCTGGTTTGGCTGAGGTTGTCGCTGAGGGTGATGGTCATGGGTTGAGCTTTTCCAAAGGTGTCTGTTCCTGAAACGGCGGCGGCCGATTTTTGCCGTTCTTCTGGCTTGGCCATGTATTGAGCAAGTTGCGCACCAGCTTGGGCTCGTTCGCTCCAAAGTCGTGGTTTGGGGTCCTGTGCTGTCAATCTGGCTGGCACACAGCTTGCTACATGGTGTTGAGAAACCGGTAAACCTTGATTTTTCTCCTTCAAACAGCGGCCTTTTGAATATGAACACCTTGACCCTGTCAACGATCCGACAGAATTTGTCGCGCTACGATCTGGCGGGTTTGGGCTTGCCCGTTCTGGTCCTGTTGATCATGGCGATGTTGGTGGTTCCACTGCCGCCCTTGCTGCTGGACATCTTGTTCACCTTCAACATCATGATCAGTTTGGTGGTGATCATGATCGCGATCGGCACCCGCAAACCCCTCGAATTTTCGTCTTTCCCTTCGGTTTTGCTGTTTGCCACCATGTTGCGGCTGGCTTTGAACGTGGCCTCCACCCGTGTGGTGTTGGTCCATGGCCATGAGGGGCCTGAAGCGGCCGGTAAAGTGATTGCGGCCTTTGGCGAGTTCGTCATCGGCGGCAACTATGTGGTGGGTTTCATCATCTTTGTGATTTTGATGATCGTGAACTTTTTTGTGGTGACCAAGGGCGCGGGTCGCGTCTCCGAGGTCAATGCCCGCTTCACCTTGGATGCGATGCCCGGCAAGCAGATGTCGATCGATGCCGACTTGAACGCCGGTGTGATCGATCAGGAAACCGCCAAAAAACGCCGGGAAGAATTGGCGCAGGAGTCTGACTTCTTCGGCTCCATGGACGGTGCCTCCAAATTCGTCAGTGGCGATGCGATTGCGGGTCTGCTGATTTTGATCATCAACATCGTCGGGGGCTTGGCCATCGGCATTGGCCAGCACAACTTGCCCGTGGGCGAGGCGACCAAGTTGTATGTCCTGTTGACCATCGGTGATGGCCTGGTGGCCCAGATTCCTTCTTTGTTCCTGTCACTGGCCACCGCCATCATCGTGACCCGGGTAACGACCTCCGAGTCGATGACCGAGCAAGCGAGCGCCCAATTCTCGAATGTGCCGGCCTTGTTCATTTCGGCCGGCATTTTGACCATTTTGGGATTGGTGCCAGGCATGCCCCATCTGGTGTTCCTGACGCTGGCTGCCGCCACGGCTGGGATGGCCTTCATGGTGTTGCGCAAGCAGATGCAAACGGAGACAAGTTTGGCCGCACCCGCTTTGCCCGCCAATGAAGGACCCAAGGAGCTGGACTGGGACGATGTTGAGCAGGTGGATCTGATTGGCCTGGAAATTGGTTATGGCTTGATTCCCTTGGTCAACCAGGAGTCGGGCGGTCAGTTGATGGCGCGTGTCAAGGGTGTGCGCAAGAAATTGTCGGCCGAGTTGGGCTTTTTGGTGCAGCCGGTGCGCATTCGCGATGCCCTGAACCTGGAGCCGGATGCGTACCACATTGTTCTCAATGGTGTGGTGCGTGGCCGTGGCGAAGTGAAAGTGGGCCGCGAGCTGGCGATCAACCCCGGCAAGGTGTATGGCAAGGTCGAAGGCCAACCGACCAAGGAGCCTGCATTTGGTCTGGAGGCGGTCTGGATCGAGCCGGCCTGGCGCGATCAGGCCCGCGCTTTGGGCTACACGGTGGTGGACCCGAGCACGGCCATTGCCACCCATATGAACAAGGTTTTGCGTGACAGCGCACATGAGTTGTTGAGCCACGACGAAGCCCAAAAACTGCTCGACAAGCTGGCTGCCAAGTCGCCCAAACTGGTCGAAGAGCTGGTGCCTGGCAAGTTGTCATTGGGCGTGGTGACCCGCACCTTGCAAAACTTGTTACAGGAGTCTGTGCCGATTCGCGACATGCGCACGGTGGTGGAGGCTTTGACCGAGGTCAGTGGCCGCACGCAAGACCCCGATCAGTTGGCGCAGCTGGTGCGCCCCAAGCTGGGCCGCATGATTGTTCAGGGCTTGCTGGAAAACCGCGACACCTTGTCGGTGCTGACTTTGGATCCTCAATTGGAGCAGTTGTTGCACAACGTGCTCCAACAAAACAATGGCTCGTCTGGCATGGTGCTGGAGCCGAGTCTGGCCGAAAGCCTCTTTACCGCCTTGCGCGAAAGTGCCCGCACCACCGAAGAGCAGGGCTTTCCGGCTGTGTTGGTGGTGTCGCCCGCGATTCGCCCCTGGATGTCCAAGGCCGTGCGCTTTCGTGTCAGCGACCTGACGGTACTGTCTTACAGCGAAATTCCAGACGACCAGCCGGTCAAAGTGATCAACACCGTGCAAGCCGATCCCCGCAACAACCCTTCTGTTACCAAAGCCTGATAGATCATGGAACTCAAACGCATCCTCGCTCGCGACAGTCGCTCTGCCAACGAAAAGGCCATCCAGCTGTATGGATCGGACGTGTTGATCATCTCCACCCAGCGCTTGGACAATCAGACCGAGCTGATCGTGGCCGTGGACCTGGATGCCCAACCGGCGCCAGGGGTGTCCGCACCGGCTGTTGTTGAGGCGAACGGCCAAGACGGAGCAGCGGCGCCTTTTGTGCCGTTTTCCAAGTTGTTCCAAAGCGCCAGCTCTTTAGCGCCTTTGTTGCCCGAGGCGGCGTCCTTGCCTGATCTGGGTCTGCTGCAGGAAGCGGCAGTGGCCGCGCCACAAGCCGTGGTGTCAGCCCCGGCGGTGAAACAGGTGGAGGCACAAGCTGAGCAACTGCGCCATGATGGCCAACGCAGCCAGGAAATCGTGGAAATGTTGCGCCAAGAAATAGCTGCGCTGCGCAAGGACTTCAGCCTGTCGCGACAGATGATGCCTTGGCAAGATGGCCTGCGGTTGTCGCCCGCCATCCAGCAATTGTCTTTGGCCATGAGCGAAGTGGGTGTGCCCGCGGGCCTGCGCGCTTTGCTGACCGACAGCATCCAGGAGCTGGAGAGCGTTCAGGACGCTTGGCCCGTGATGGAGGGTCTGCTGGTCAGTGCTTTGAATCGTGCAGCCATGACGCCCCCTGAATCTGGCGTTCATGCCTTGTGCGGCCCTTCTGGTTCTGGAAAAACCTCCATGGTGGGTCGCTTGGCCTGCGCCGCAGCGCAAGTCCACGGAGTCGAAAACCAGGTCATGGTCAGTTTTGCCGATCAGCGCCCCGGTGCCTGGGCCCAGATGCAGTTGTTGGCGGCCCAGTCGGGTGTGGCTTGCATGCGCGTCGCCAACTCGGACATGTTACGTATCTTGTTGCAGGAGCTGGAAGGTAAAACGGTCTGGATCGACACGTGCGGAACCGATTTCTGTGCCCAAGCCGAGTTGCTGCAAACCGAGCATCCGAAGGTTTTGCGCCATGCCGTGTTACCGGTTGATGCTACAGTGACCAGTGTGCAAAAGATTCTTCAAAATTCTGCTTTGAGCTGGTCCTCTTTGATGTTGAGCAAGGTGGACGAAGCCGCTTATCCTTGGGCGCTGATCAAGGGCTTGAGCGAGCAGCCCTTGGGGGTTTCCTGTGTGGCGGGTTCCAGCCGCATTGATCATGCGGCAGAGCCTTTTGATGCGTCGCGTTTGGTGCAATTGGCGCTGACCCCTTTGGTACAGCATATGCCGCTGGAGCCCGTTGCGCAGACCGCGATGCCTGTGCCTTTGTTGGAGCCTGTTACGCCCCATGCACCTGTCCGCGTTTCCCACGCCAAAAAGCCACCGGCTGCCAAAGCGCCTAAAACCCTCACCAAGGCTGCGAAGTTGCGTGGCAAAAACTGGGTGGATGAAGACATCGTGATCCCAATTTTCATGAGCAGCCTGCCCAAGACCCCCTCGCGACGACCCTCCACCAAAGCATCTTCTACCTTGAAAGTTGCGCATGGATAAGTTCGTTTTTCCTCAGGTCATTGGTGTGGCCAGCGGCAAGGGGGGAGCTGGCAAAACCACGGTGTCCATCAATCTGGCGGTGGCCTTGGCCATGCGTGGCCACAAGGTCATGTTGCTGGACGCCGACCTGGGCATGGCCAACGCCCAAATTGCATTGGGTGCTTATGCCCCTTTCAATATCAGCCATGTGCTCAACGGCGAAAAAACGCTGGATGAAGTGTTGGTGACCACCAAGCAGGGCGTTCGCTTGGTGCCGGGTGCTTCTGGCTTGCGTGACATCGCGGCGCTGGGTACCCAGCAAATCGCCAGCATGGTTCGCGCCTTTGACGCCCTGCAAGAGCCCGTGGATTACTTGGTGGTGGATGTGGCGGCGGGCATCGCCCCGGCCGTGCTCGATTTCATGGCCGCTTGCCAGCGTCGTTTTGTCGTGGTGTGTGACCAGCCGTCGTCCATTGCCGATGCTTACGGCTTGATCAAGGTCATGGCCACCGAGCAGTCGCTGGATGAGATTTACCTGATCCCGAACATGGTGGGCAATGCGCACGAGGGAAGGCAATTGCACCGCCGCCTGAACGATGTGTGCAACCGTTTCCTGGGGGTTTCGGTCAGGTTTTTGCAGTCCATTGAGGCCGATGAGTTGGTCCTGCAGTCCTTGCGCAAGTACCAGTCGGTACTTGAGTTTGCCCCCGGCAGCGCCGCATCTCGCGATTTTCGGGCTTTGGCCGATGCCATCGATCGGCTACCGCCTGTGGATGGACCGTCGGGACGACTGCAGTTTTTCGCCGAGCGCATGCTGCGCGTCACTGCGCTGAGGTGATCAACGTGTCCAACTCCATATCTCTTTACGAACAAGTGGACAACCGCCACGAGTCATTGATTATCGAGCACATGCCGATGGTCAAGCGTGTGGCCATTCACCTGAAGGCCCGTGTTCCCCCCTTCATGGAACTCGACGAGCTGATCCAGGTGGGGATGGTCGGGCTGATTGAGGCCGCACGCTCGTTCGATCCAACAAAAGGTTTCGAGTTTGAGCATTTTGCATTGAGCCGTGTACGTGGGGCCATCCTGGACGAGGTGCGCAGGCAGTCCTTTTTGCCCCGCTCAGCTGTGGCTTTCAACAAAAGTGAAAACGAGGCGGTGCATGTCTTGGCCGCCGAGTTGGGCCGTGCGCCCACCCAGTCCGAGCTGGCCTTGTTCATGGGCAAGGAACTCGATGATTTCCAACGTGAACGTGGCCAGGCCAAGCGTTTCGAGACTTATTCCATGGAAGTGGTCAGCGACGAGGTCATGAGCATGCCGGGGGACAGCTCAATGCAGCCTGAGGTCATGGTGGAGGAGGCCCAATTCATGGACGCTGTCGTGGGCGCCATCGACGATTTGCCTGAGCGCGAGAAGCTGGTGATGAATCTCTACTATGTGGAAGAGTTGAACCTGAAAGAGATTGGTGAAGTGCTGGGCGTGAGCGAGTCACGGGTGAGTCAGATTTTGTCCACAGTGGTCAAAAAACTGCGACACACACTCCAGGTCGGATGAGGGAATGATAAAATTAACTGACCATGGCGTCTATTTTTTCCCTTTTTTCCCAAAAAAATCCTGAAGAAGAAATGAGGAAGGCGCAAGCGCTTTTCGAAAAACTCATCGCTTCTGAATCGGATTCTCGAGAAAGCAGGAACTTACGCATGCGTATGGGTCTGCTGTGTCGTGCGCACCTGGACAAATCGTTTGTAACAGGCGCAGAACAAACGTCCGCCTGGCAGGAGTTGGCGTCTGTGGCCGTCGCCAAAGGAAATGAGAAGCCGCCGGAGCCTGAACCTTCCTTGTTCCAAAAAATAAAGGCGGGCGAGAACGAGGTTTATGTTTACCTGCCCGAAGAGTATTCCCATGAAGCTTATTTTCTGGGTGGGCGCTATCAGCGCGCTGAAATTCCTGCGCTCAAGGCCATAGAGACCATGCAGGGCTTGGCCAATCAACTGTGCTATTACGAGCTGAAACTGTCTGAGCCTTTCCAAGTCTTGCAGTTTTTGCGGGACGAATTGGCCCAGTCACCCGACGATGAGGCCGCTTCAGGGATACCCTGAGGTCTTGACTTACTGATTTGGAGTGGACCCTTATGGATGCCTTTGTGTCTGCTTTGATGGCCATGGGCATCTTGGTGCTTTTGGTGTGCATCATTTACCTGCTTGACCGGGTCAACAACCTCGAAAAGCAAACCCGTCAGTTCAGCCAGTCGCTGAAATCTCAAAAAGATGCGGTTCCATCAGGGCCTTTTGCTGGCTTGAGTTCAAAAAAGCTCTGGGATGCGATGACAGGCCGGGTGCCTGAGGGGTTCGACCCTGATGTGCTCGATGAAGTTCGGCTGGCCTATGAGATGGTTTTGCACAAGCACGTTGACGCGATTTTTCAAGAGGGCGTCAATGACGGTCGTATGGGCGCGATGGCTGAGCCCAAAAACACCAAGTTGATCAACACCGCGCGCGGTCCAGTGGAGTCATGGCTGCCCTCAGCACAGGTCAACACCCTTTACAAATGTGGCCTGGACAGTGTCCAGCTGCTTGCAGATCAGCTCGAAGCGGTTCGTTTTGCCCTTGATGAAGTGGGCCAAACCCTGTACGGCAAAGCGATGGTGAATTTGGCCCAGCCCTTGTCGGTCAGCTTGATGCCACGGCCTGGTGCCGAGATACCCGTTCAGGTGCCCCCTCTGATGCCTTGAGTTTTTGTCCTTTGTTGCGTCTTGGGGGCTCAAGTTTCCTCCAGCCTTTCCGATACTGTTTGTACAAGCAGTTGATAAAAGGTTTTCCACCATGCGTGCATATTCAAGAGCGGCTCAAAGTTACGGTTCGGTACAAGTAGTGACAGGTGTTGCCACAGCTGACAATGTCCAACTGATCCAGATGCTGTTTGACGGCTTGACCGAAAGCTTGTCTTCGGCCAAGGGTCACATTCAGAACAACGCCATTGAAGAAAAGTCCAAAGCCTTGTCACGCGCAGGCCGCATTGTGGTGGGTTTGCAGGGGGCGCTGGATTTCGAGCGCGGTGGCGAGTTGGCTCAAAACCTCAACGAGTTGTATGCCTATGTGACCCGCCGCTTGCTTCATGTCAATGCCTACAATGATCTGACAGCGCTCGAAGAAGTTCAAAGCCTCATCAAGGACATCACAGAGGCCTGGAAGACTCTGCCCAGCCTGCTGGGCCAGACTCAGCCAGCTGTGCGTTACACCAACTGAAGGGTTTGACCCTTATGACGCTGATCTTGATGGGGCAATGCTGAATTTTCGACGAGGCTAACGCTGAGTCAGGATTGGGGAAGTGGTCTGCCCGACAGGGATCGAACCTGTGACCCACAGCTTAGAAGGCTGTTGCTCTATCCAACTGAGCTACGGGCAGAAAAAAAACGCAGAATAAACACAAAAGGCCCTTGATGGGCCTTTGTTGTTGGTTTCAATGTGTTCAGTGGGCTGGTTGGGCATTGAATGAAATGGTCGGAGCGGCGGGATTCGAACTCGCGACCCTCTGCTCCCAAAGCAGATGCGCTACCAGGCTGCGCTACGCTCCGACTGATCAGTATTCTAACCCCCAAATGAGGGGGTCTCAGAGACGGTGGCCAAAAAAATCTGATTAGTTTTTGGCACCATGTGCCAATGCGCGTTCGCGGTTGGCGGCCAGCGTCTTGGCGTCAGGTGCTGACAAGTCCCAAGCCTGCATGTGGTCCAGGCTGATGTCGGCCAGGGCATCGATCCACTGCGCGTGGTTGTTCAGGCAGGGGATGTAGCTGAAGCTTTCGCCCCCCGCGTGCAGATAGGCTTCCTTCGCTTCTTGCTGGATTTCTTCCAGTGTCTCCAGACAGTCGCCTGTAAAGCCAGGGCAGATCACATCCACCTTTTTCACGCCTTGCTGTGCCATGGCCACCAGTGTGGGTTCGGTGTAGGGCTCCAGCCACTTGGCTTTGCCAAAGCGCGATTGGAAGGTGAGTTTGTACTGGTCTTTGGACAGGCCGAGCGCCTCGGCCAGCAGGCGACCCGTTTTCATGCACTCACAGTGGTAAGGGTCGCCCAAGTGCAGGGTGCGCTCGGGCACGCCATGGAAGCTCATCACCAATTGTTCGGATTGGCCATTGGCAGCCCAGTGTTCACGAACCGTTTGCGCCAGCGCAGCGATGTAGCGCGGGTCGTCGTGGTAGTGGTTGACAAAGCGCATCTCGGGGATGAGCCGTGTTTTCAGGCCCCAGTGGTAAACGGCATCGAACACACTGGCGGTGGTGGTGCCGCTATATTGAGGGTAAGCAGGCACGATGAGCACCCGCTGAACACCTTCAGTCTTGAGTGCTTGCAGTTGCTCTGGAATGGAAGGCTGGCCGTAGCGCATGGCGTAACGCACGGTGACGCTGTGGCCGCGCTCTTGCAGGGTCGTGCCCAGCGACTGGGCTTGCTTTTCAGTAAAAACTTTGAGCGGCGAACCCCCCTCGGTCCAGATGCTGGCGTATTTGGCCGCCGATTTGGCGGGGCGCACGCGCAAGATGATGCCGTGCAGGATCAGCAACCAGATCGGTTTGGGGATTTCGACCACGCGGCTGTCGCCCAAAAATTCAGCCAAGTACTTGCGAAGCGCTGGCGCCGTGGGCGCGCTGGGTGTGCCCAAGTTGCAATACAGCACCGCCGTGCGGGGGGCCTGACCATGCTGGAAGGAGGGTTCTTGTTGAAATGCCATGCGGTATTCTCCCACCACCATGATTGACATTTCCCGAATCAAAGCCATTACCCTCGATCTGGACGACACATTGTGGCCCGTTTGGCCCACGATTGGCCGTGCCGAGGTGGTTTTACAGACCTGGCTGAGCACCCACGCCCCCGGCGCCGCCGCACTGTCTGCCGACGCCGAACTCAAAAAAGCCATTCGCGCCGAAATCAACGCCCGCCACGCCGACCGTGCGCACGATTTGTCCTTTCTGCGGCGGGAGTCGATCCGTGCCATGTTGCAGCAAGCCGGGGAGCCCGGGCACCTGGCCGAAGCGGCTTTTGAGGTGTTTTTTGCCGAGCGCCAACGGGTGGATTTGTTTGACGATGCGCTGCCTGCGCTGGCGTTTTGGAGCCAGCGCATGCCGGTGGTGGCGCTGTCGAATGGCAACGCCGACGTGCACCGCGTGGGCATTGGACAGCATTTTCACGCCAGCGTCAGCGCCCAGTCGCTGGGCGTGGCCAAGCCGGACCTGCGCATTTTTGTGGCGGGCGCCGCAGCGGCGGGCGTGCAGCCGCATGAGGTGCTGCACATTGGCGACGATGCACACGCTGACTGTGTGGGCGCGTTGGCGGCAGGCATGCAAGTGGCCTGGCTCAACCGCGAAGGCCACGAATGGACCCATGGCGACATGCGCCCACATTTGGACGTGCGAGACTTGCACGCGCTGTGCGCCAGCTGGCCAGATTACCAACCCTGAGGAGACCGACATGACTTTGAAGATTTACGGCATTGGCCCATCGCGCGCTGCACGCCCCATCTGGACGGCTTTGGAGTTGGGTGTGCCGTTCGATCTCATTTCCACACCCTACGCGGGTGGCGCAACCCGCACGCCCGAGTTTTTGGCGATCAACCCGAATGGCCATATTCCAGTCCTGATCGACGAGCGTGCCGAGGGCGCCATCACCGTGTGGGAGAGCATGGCTTGCGCCTTGTATATCGCCCGTGTGCATGGCAAAGCCGACGGCCAAACGGTTGCGCCCGCCACGCCCCGCGAAGAAGCCGAGGCCTTGCGCTGGAGTTTTTGGACAGTGTCTGAGTTGGAGGCGGATGCGCTCACGGTGCTGATGCACCGCATGGCCATGCCCGAAGACCAGCGCAAGCCCGAGCTGGCGGATAAGGCCGAGAGCCGCCTGAAAGTGCCACTGGCCGTGCTGGAGAAACACCTGCAAGCCCAGCACGCCAAAGGCGAGGCTTACTTGGCCGCCAACCGTTTCACCGTGGCCGATGTATGTGTGGCCAGCGTGGCCAGCTGGGTGCGCCCGGCGGCTGCGTTGCTGGCCCAATACCCAGCGGTGTCGAGCTGGCTCAAAGTTTGTCTGGATCGGCCCGCGCAGGCTCAGGCACGGGCGATGAAGTGAGGACCTGAATCGTTGTGGTTGAGGCGAATGCCTTGTTGGTGATCAGGCCGTTTGAATCGCTTGCGCATGCAGCCGAATGCCCAAGGCCGAGGTGACTTTCAGGATCGTTGCAAAGCTGGGATTGCCTTCGCCCGAGAGGGCTTTATAAAGGCTTTCCCGGCCTAGGCCCGTATCCCGAGAAAGTTGAGACATGCCCTTGGCTCGGGCGATTTGGCCCAGTGCTTTGGCGATAAATGCAGCATCGTCTCCAGCTTCTTGCAGGCAAGCCTCCAGATAAAGCGCCATATCTTCCTCGGTTTTGAGGTGTTCGGCGCTGTCCCATTTGCGGAGCTTGAGTGTGCTCATGTCCTTACTCCTTCAATTGACGCGCGAGTTCGTGCGCCGTTGCAATGTCTTGGGTTTGACTGGATTTGTCGCCCCCGGCCAAAAGAATCACGATTTCCATGCCGCGCTGTGTGAAATACACGCGAAAGCCTGGGCCATGGTTGATGCGCATTTCGGACACACCTTCGCCCACTGCCTTGTAGTCACCGAAGTTGCCTTCTTCAGCGCGATCAATACGGGCCTGAATGCGCCTGGCCGTTTGTCGGTCCTTCAGGGACTCAAACCACACATCAAAGACTTCGGTGGTGTAAATCGTCTTCATGGCTGATTGTATCAATTGGGATACGAATTTAATGTCGGTGTTTATGGAGTTTGCTTTTGATTTGCGTATGCGGCTTCAAAGTCCATGCCTTTGTTCATGCGTTGAATGACTTGCAGCAAGCCTTGACTACCGACTTGGGCCAGCCAGGGGCGCACTTCGTGCCCGGCGGCGGCATAGACGGGGCTGAGAGTGGGTTGGCCTTGTGCCACGCGTTCAAAGTTTTTGTCGTCGCCAAAGCGGTGAACGCCAGCCAGCCATTGCTGCAAGGATTGGTAGGTGAGCAACTCGTCGCGAGTGGGCCGGGGGATGTCGGTGCTGATCAGAAATTGCCAATGGTTTTCTGAGTGCTCGGGCGCTTCGCTGATGGTCACGGCCAGACCTTCGTCAAACCACTGAGGCATGCGTTTCCAGGCCAGTAGTCTCAGGCGTGTGCTCATTTCTGCGTGTGACCATTCGTGTGCCAGAAAGTGCCAGTTCAACCCACGCTGCGACAGCAAGATGCGTTGGCCGAAAACCTTGGCAACTTCGTCGCGCCCGCCGAAGGAGGCATAGCAGTTTTCGGTGATGCAGGCCTGCACGGTGGGGCGTGCGCTGACGCTGCCGTAGGCCTTGAGGATGGCTGCTTCGGCGCGGTCCATGTCTGCGCGCAGTCGATCCCGCGTGGCTTCATCGGTTCCGGCCTCGACATACAAATGGGGCGCAATGGGGATCAGGCCAAATCTTTCAGGGGCGAGCAATTTGCCGCTTTGCGCCACGCTGTGCAGCATGCCGCAACCACTCAAGAGGGCCAAAGACAAAAGGAGTGTGAGGGTGCGCAGTCGGATCATGTTGCCTCGGGTGGTTGGGGTTCATGAACCAACAAATCCCCCGGCTGGCATTGCAAGACTTCGCAGATGCGCTCCAGCGTGTCAAAGCGAACGCCTTTGACCTTGCCGGACTTGAGCAGGGAAATGTTGACTTCGGTAATGCCGACGGCGGCGGCCAGGTCGCGTGAGCGCATCTTGCGGCGTGCCAGCATCAGGTCGAGTTGGACGACGATGGGCATCAGACAAACGCCTTGTTTTCTTCGGCGATTTCTGACATCCAAGCCATCAGGTACGACAGCATGAGCAAGACGCCGCAAATCAGCAGGCCCAGCAAGTCGCTGGGGTTGATGTTCCACAACCAAAGGCGTGATTCAGCAGGCAGGTGCAGGGTGTAGAGGTAACTGATGAATGGGCGGGTGAGGATGCTCAGCACGGTGCAGATCAGGCCCGCCCAGGCACCGCGCCGCAGCCAAGTGCTGGCCGTGGCGGTCAAGCTCATGTCGCTCAGCAAATGCCGTGAAGCCACCCACAAGCAAACGATGGCTGCCAATAAGATGGTCAACAGCGCCAAGTCCAGCGTCACCACGCTCCAGACTTGCCAGTCTTGAGCGTCGCTCATGTCACGTTGCCAGTAGTTGCCCAAGCGTTCCAAAAAGGCCGGTGTGCGCCGTAATGGCCGAACGATCAGCCAGAACACCCATGCGGTGTAAACGCAAGCCACGACCCGCAAGGACCAGATGACCGTGACGACTTTGCGGCGCAGTTTCGCGTTGTGGGTCGAAGTGAGTGATGTGGGTGAGTTCATGCCGTGCCTCCTTGTGAAAAGAGTGCATTGGAACTCAAAAATGAAATTAAAACAATAATAATTTATTGTTTTGTATTAAATTTTTATCGTAATAGGTTTGGGTGAATTCAGTTCAAAACCGCCCCAGTGCCTGCATCTTCCACGCCAGCCACAGTTTGCGCAGCGGCGTGAGGGCGATCCGCTGATGCAGCACCTGAAAGCCCGAGGCTTCGATTTCGCGCAGCAAGGTGCGGTAGATGCTGGCCATCATGAGGCCGGGTTTTTGGGCGCGGCGGTCGGCGGCGGGCAGCAGGGCCAGGGCTTCGTCGTACAGGGCGTGGGCGCGGTCGGTCTGGAACTTCATCAACGCGGTGAAGCGGTCTGAGTACTCGCGCTGCATCAGGTCGTTGGCTTTGACGCCAAAGCGTTGCTGCTCATCGAGCGGCAGGTAGATGCGCCCGCGCATGGCGTCTTCGCCCACGTCGCGGATGATGTTGGTCATCTGAAAGGCCAGGCCCAGTTTGTGGGCATAAGCGGTGGTGGCGTCGTCGGTTTGGCCAAAGATGCGGGCGGCGACTTCTCCCACCACACCGGCCACCAGGTGGCAGTATTTCGTCAGGCCCGCAAAGTCCAGGTAACGGGTTTGGTTCAGGTCCATCTGGCAGCCGTCGATCACGGCCATCAGGTGGCGGCTTTCGATGCCGAAGGTGGGGGCCAGGGGCATGAGGGCGTGCATGACCGGGTGGCTGGGCTGGCCTGCGTAGGCTTGCATCACTTCTTTTTGCCACCAGGCGAGTTTGGTGGCGGCCACGCTGGGGTCTTTGATTTCGTCGACCACGTCGTCCACTTCGCGGCAAAACGCATAAAAGGCGGTGATGGCGGCACGCCGCTCGGGGGGCAAAAACAGGAAGGCGTAATAGAAGCTGCTGCCCGAGGCGGCGGCTTTTTGCTGGACATAATCTTGCGGGCTCATGGGCAGGGATTCTCGCATTCAAAGCGCAGGATCAAGGCTGTGGCTGATCGGACCATCGGAGAAATTCTTTTTGCAGAACGGCAGCAGACCCCAGGCCCAAGGCGATGCGCCAAAGCAGGGCGCGCACTTCGTGGCGCGGCATTTTGACGCGCTGGTTCAGGGCCGCAGGCCCGGCCTGGCGCAGCAGCGCCACGGTGCGCGCTCCAATCAGGGTGGGCAGGGCGCTGGCCAGACGCAGCCGCAAGGGCTTGAGCGCCAGGGCGTAGCGCATGCCATCGGCAAGTTGGGCCTGGGTGTGCTCCAGCCACTGGGTGTAGAGCGGGGCCAGGGCGAGCAGGGAGTCTGCATTGGGGGTTCGGGCCGCTTGCTCCAGCATGGCCGGGGTCAGACCCGCCTGGGCCAGGGTTTCGACAGGCCAGTAGCAGCGCCCGGCAGCCAAATCGGCGCCGGCGTCGCGAAGAATGTTCAGGCGCTGCAATCCCATGCCGTATTCCCGCCCAATGCGCATCATCTCGGCCTGGGGCAGCAGGCTGTAACCGGGCATGTGGCGGCCGCAGAGCTCGGTCCAAAATTCGCCCACGCAACCGGCCACCAGCCAGGTGTAGTGGGCCAGTTCGGCTTCTGTTTGCAAAGCCTGCAGGCCGGAGCCAAAGCGGGTCATGTCCAGCTGTTGGCCATGGGTGATGTGGTGCAGGACTTGGCGCACGCTGGTTTGGTCGGCTTTTGTCAGGGTGTGCAAAAGCGGCAGGCATTGCGGCAGGGCTTGCATCAGGGCGCGTTCGTGCGGGTCGGTTTGCTGCGCGGCAAAAGCTTGGGTGAGGCGGCTCAGTTCTGCTGTGCGGGTGGTACACGCTTGGTTTGCATCGATCGCTTGGCTCATCAGCGTCAGCAAATCTTGCCGTTCGGCCAAGGGCAGGGCCGTGGTGTCGGCCACGGTGTCGGTGGCGCGTGCCAACAAGTAGCCAATGGCCACCGGGGCTTGCAGGGCTGGGGGCAACAGGCGAATGGACAGGTCAAAAGAGCGCGAAACCTGCCGCAGAAGGTTTCGTTGCTCTGCGGATAGACCGGGGCGCTGTGGCTGCGAAAATAGGGGGTGTTTGAACATGGTCAATCGGTATTGTCGCTTGACATCACGACCCGATTTGAATAAATTACTAACCGGTCAGTCATTGTTATTTCCTGAGAATCCCATGCCCTCTTCCCTGTCACTCGCCGCGCGGCGAGTTTTCTATTGGTGCGCCCTTGCGGCCTGTTTGACCACTTTGTTGGCCTGCTCCAAATCCGAAGCGCCACCAGTGCCTTTACGCTCTGTCAAGTTGCTCACGGTGTCCGCCACCGATCTGGCTGTGGGGGGTGAATTTTCCGCCGACGTGCGGGCGCGGGTGGAGTCTCGGCTGGGCTTTCGGGTGGGCGGCAAACTGGTGCAGCGGCCTGTTGAGGTGGGGCAACGGGTGGCCGCTGGGCAGTTGTTGGCCTTGATTGACGCGCAAGACTACCAATTGGCCGCGCAGGCAGCCCAAGCTCAGGTGAGCGCTGCGCAAAGCCAGCGGGATTTGGCCGCAGCAGACTTCAAGCGCTTTGAGGCCCTGACCGCACAAAACTTCATCAGCGGCGCCGAGCTGGAGCGGCGCGAAGCCGTTCTGAAGTCGTCCGAGGCGGCTTTGAACCAGGCCAAAGCTCAAGCGCAGGCGCAAGGCAACCAGGCTGGTTATGCGCGTTTGACCGCCAGCCATGCCGGCGTGATCACCGCCATCGAAGCCGAAGTGGGGCAGGTGGTCTCAGCGGGTCAACCCATCGTGCGCCTGGCCCATGATGGCCCGCGAGACGCTGCGTTTGCCGTGTCTGAGCAACTGGCCTTGGGCTTGAAAATCGGCCAAAGCATGACGGCCACTTTGCTCAGCACGGGTCAGCCTTTGAAAGGGAAAATTCGGGAATTGGCCGCCAGCGCCGATCCGGTAACGCGCACTTATGCCGTCAAATTGGCTTTGGAGGCCTCGGCCAATTTGCCCTTGGGGGCCACGGTGAACGTCCATGCTGCCCCCTTTAGCGCTGGCCAAGCTGAGGTGATCAAACTGCCGACCAGTGCATTGCGCCAAGAGGGCGCGGGCAGCGCGGTGTGGGTGTTGGATGAGGCCAACATGACCGTGGACTTGAAACCGGTGCAAGTGGCCACGGTGGATGGCAACCAAGTGGTGATCAGTGGCGGCTTGCAAGCGGGCCAAAAAGTGGTGTCTGCGGGGGTGCATGTGCTGACCCCGGGGCAAAAAGTCACGGTTTACCTGGACCCCGCTGCCAAGGCTGCAGCACCTACCCCTTCGGGACGGTGATTGGCCATGGCAAGCAACGATACAAAGTTCAACCTCTCGCGCTGGGCCTTGGAGCACCCGGCCTTGACGCGCTACCTGATGGTGGCGCTGATGGTGCTGGGCATGGCTTCCTACTTTCAGTTGGGGCAGGACGAAGACCCACCGTTCACCTTTCGGGCCATGGTGGTGCGCACCTATTGGCCTGGGGCCACGGCTCAGCAGGTGGCCGAGCAGGTCACTGACAAGCTCGAACGCACCCTGCAGGAAGTCCCTTATTCGGACAAGATCCGCAGTTACTCCAAGCCGGGTGAGTCGCAAATCATTTTGGAGCTCAAGGATTTCTCTAAACCCAACGAGGTGCCGCAGGTTTGGTACGCTGTGCGCAAAAAGATTGGCGACATGCGTGGCACTTTGCCGCCGGGTGTGGTGGGTCCGTTTTTCAATGACGAATTTGGCGATGTGTATGGCGTGATTTACGCCCTCAGCAGCGATGGCTTCAGTTTGGCCGAGGTCAAAGTTCAAGCCGACCGCATGCGACAAACCCTGTTGCGGGTGCCCGATGTGGCCAAGGTCGAGTTGTTTGGCGTGCAAGACGAAAAGGTCTTCGTCGACGTTTCGCAAAAAAAGATCTCGCAAATGGGCTTGGACTTGGCTTCGGTCTTGGCGCAACTGAGCCAGCAAAACGCGGTCGAGTCGGCGGGCACCTTGCAATCGCCCCAAGACGTGGTGCAGGTGCGTGTGGGCGGGCAGTTTCAAAATCTGGACGATTTGCGGGCCATGCCGATTCGTGGCGGCTCGGGCACGCAGTTGCGATTGGGGGACTTTGCCGAAGTCAGCCGGGGCTATGTGGATCCACCCACCGTCAAAGTGCGACACGACGGTGAGCAAGTGGTTGCGCTGGGTGTCAGCATGACCAAGGGCGGGGACATCATCGCCTTGGGCAAGGCCTTGAAAACCAGCACGCAGCAGTTCGAGGCCCAGTTGCCGGCGGGCATTACGCTCAAACAGGTGCAAGACCAGCCTTCGGCCGTGTCCAACTCGGTAAATGAGTTCATCAAGGTCTTGATCGAGGCCGTGGTCATTGTGCTGGCCGTGAGCTTTTTGGCGCTGGGTTTGCACAAACGCCCGGGTGAAAACCCCTTGTGGCGACGCTGGACGCTGGATGTGCGTCCCGGTTTGGTGGTGGGCATCACCATTCCGCTGGTGCTGGCGGTGACCTTTTTGGCCATGAATTACTTTGGCATCGGGCTGCACAAAATTTCTCTGGGCTCGCTGATCATTGCGCTGGGTTTGCTGGTGGACGACGCCATCATCGCGGTCGAGATGATGGTGCGCAAAATGGAAGAGGGCTACGACAAGGTGCGCTCGGCCACTTTCGCCTACGAGCTCACAGCCATGCCGATGTTGACGGGCACCTTGATCACCGCCGCAGGTTTTTTACCCATTGGCTTGGCCAAGTCGGTGACGGGTGAATACACCTTTGCCATCTTTGCGGTGACCGTGATCGCCTTGATTGTCAGTTGGGTGGCGTCGGTGTATTTTGTGCCTTACTTGGGCGCATGGCTGCTCAAACCCCCAGCGCATGCCGTGGCTGAGCACAGCCACGACAGCGCCGAAATGTTCAATACGCCTTTTTACCGACAGTTTCGCGCTTGGGTGACCTGGTGCGTCACGCACCGCTGGAAGACCATCGGAATCACCATCGCTTTGTTTGTGCTGGGCATCGTGGGCATGGGCAAGGTTCAGCAGCAGTTCTTCCCTGACTCCAGTCGCCCAGAAATTCTGGTGGACTTGTGGCTGCCTGAAGGCGCGCCTTTTGGTGCGAGTGAAGAAGTGGCCAAGCGGGTCGAAAAACGCTTGGCCCAAGAGCAGGGCGTGAGCTCGGTGACCACCTGGGTGGGCTCGGGCGTGCCCCGTTTTTACCTGCCCATGGACCAGGTTTTCCCGCAAAGCAACGTGTCTCAATTGATTGTTTTGCCCAAAGATTTGCAGGTGCGAGAAGCCTTGCGCATCAAACTGCCTGCTTTGTTGGCCCAGGAGTTCCCAGAGGTGCGTGGCCGCGTGAAGCTGTTGCCCAACGGGCCACCCGTGCCTTACCCGGTGCAGTTTCGGGTGGTGGGCACAGAACCTTCGGTTTTGCGCCAAAAGGCCGAAGAGGTCAAAGCCGCCATGCGCTTGAACAACAACACACGTGGCGTGAACGACAACTGGAACGAGTCGGTCAAAACCGTGCGCTTGGAAGTGGACCAAGCCAAGGCCCGCGCCCTGGGCGTGACCAGTCAGTCCATTGCGCAGGCCTCGCGCACCTTGCTGTCGGGCACCCCGGTGGGCCAGTTCCGTGAGGGCGACAAGCTGATTGACATCGTTTTGCGCCAACCCTTGAACGAGCGAGATGCTTTGTCGGATTTGGGGCAAGCTTATGTGCCTACCGCGTCTGGCAAATCGATTCCATTGCTACAAATTGCCAAGCCTGTATTGGGCTGGGAGCCGGGCGTGATGTGGCGTGAAGGCCGCCAATATGCCATCACGGTGCAGTCGGACATCGCCGAAGGCTTGCAAGGCGCTACGGTCTCGGCGCAGATCAAGCCCGAACTGGACAAGCTGCAAGCCCAATGGGCGGCCAAAGGTGAGCTGGATTACCGCATCCAAGTGGCGGGCGCCGTGGAGCAAAGCTCCAAAGGCTCGGCCTCCATTGCAGCGGGTGTGCCCATCATGCTGTTCATCACCTTCACTTTGCTGATGTTGCAATTGCAAAGCTTCAGCCGCTCGTTGTTGGTGTTCTTGACAGGCCCTTTGGGTATGGCAGGTGTGGCCGCATCTTTGCTGGCCTTGGACCGCCCGTTTGGCTTTGTGGCCTTGTTGGGGGTGATCGCGCTCATGGGCATGATCCAGCGCAACTCGGTGATTTTGATCGACCAGATCGAGCAAGACCGTGCTGCGGGGGTGGAGCCGTGGATGGCCATTGTCGAGTCGGCTGTGCGCCGTTTGCGCCCCATCGTGCTCACAGCCGCGGCCGCTGTGCTGGCCATGATCCCGCTGTCGCGCAGCGTGTTTTGGGGGCCAATGGCCGTTGCCATCATGGGTGGCCTGATCGTGGCTACGGCTTTGACTCTGCTGGCGCTGCCGGCCATGTACGCGGCTTGGTTCAGAATTGAGCGCCCAAATCAAGCCAGTGCCTGAATCTGATCCACTGAAGCGGCTAAAATAGAAAGTTGACCGATTTCAACCGGGCGGTCAGGTGCGTCGATGGGCTTTCGGGCCGTGATACGGACCTGTCGCCCTTTTTGTTTGGACTGCGCGGGTGGCGAAATTGGTAGACGCACCAGGTTTAGGTCCTGACGGTGGCAACACTGTGCGGGTTCGAGTCCCGCCCCGCGCACCAACCGACTTGTGGACAAAGGGGCAACCCGGCGGCCTGAGAGACATTCAATTAACCGAGAACGACGATGACTGTGACTGTTGAAACCCTTGAGAAGCTGGAACGCAAGATCACCCTGACGGTGCCCGTGACGGCCATTCAGTCCGAAGTGGACGCACGCCTGAAGAAAATGGCCCGCACGGTCAAGATGGACGGTTTTCGTCCCGGCAAAGTGCCCATGAACGTGGTCGCCCAGCGCTATGGTTACTCGGTTCAGTACGAAGTGATGAATGACAAAGTGGGTGAGGCCTTCTCGGTGGCCGCCAATGAAGCACAAGTGCGCGTCGCCGGTCAACCCCGCATTTCCGAAAAAGAAGGCGCGCCTGAGGGGGAGCTTCACTTTGAAGCCATCTTCGAGGTGTACCCCGAAGTCAAGCTCGGCAACTTGGCTGACTCCGAAGTCGAAAAATTGACCGCCGAAGTGTCTGATGCCGCCATCGACAAAACCGTGGATATCTTGCGCAAGCAGCGCCGCACCTTCGCTCAGCGTTCTCAAGACACGGCTGCCCAAGACGGCGACCGCGCGACCATCGACTTCGAAGGCAAGATTGACGGCGAAGTATTTTCTGGCGGCAAAGCCGACGACTTCCAGTTCATTCTGGGTGACGGCCAGATGCTCAAGGAATTTGAAGACGCCGTGCGCGGCATGAAGTCCGGCGAAAGCAAGACTTTTCCGATGGCGTTCCCCGCCGACTACCACGGCCAAGATGTGGCAGGAAAAACTGCCGACTTCATGGTCACAGTCAAGAAAATTGAAGCCGCCAATTTGCCGGAAGTCAACGAAGCCTTGGCCAAGTCCTTGGGCATTGCTGACGCCTCTGTGGACGGCCTGCGCAAGGACATACGGAAAAACCTCGAGCGCGAAGTGAAGTTCCGCTTGCTGGCCCGCAACAAACAAGCCGCCATGGAGGCTTTGGTGACCAAGGCCGAGCTGGATCTGCCCCAGTCCATCGTGCAAAACGAGATCGAGCGCCTGAAAGATGGCGCCCGTGCCGACCTGAAGCAACGCGGCATCAAGGACGCCGACAAGGCCCCCATCCCTGACGACATCTTCCGTCCCCAAGCCGAGCAGCGCGTGCGTTTGGGCCTGGTGGTGGCCGAAGTCGTGCGTGGCAACACCCTGCACGCCAAGCCCGAACAGATCCAGGCCCACATTCAGGAGCTGGCCTCCAGCTATGAGCGTCCAGACGACGTGGTGCGTTGGTACAACAGCGACAACCAGCGCATGGCCGAAGTCGAGGCCGTGGTGATCGAGAGCAATGTGTCCGAATTTGTGTTGGGCCAGGCCAAAGTGGTTGAAAAAGCCATCTCGTTTGAAGAACTGATGGGTCAGCAGGCCTGATCGGTTTTGATTCCCTCGAACAATGGGGCTTGTGCCGAGCTTGTGGTTCGGCTGACAAGCCCCATCTCATTGGGGACTTGATCACTCAGGTTAAAGTCCCATTCATATTTTGGAGAAATGATGAGCACATTGGACATCACAAGCTTGGGCATGGTCCCCATGGTCATCGAGCAGTCGGGCCGCGGTGAACGCGCTTACGACATCTACTCGCGTTTGCTCAAGGAGCGCGTGATCTTTTTGGTGGGCGAAGTCAACGACCACATGGCCAACGTGATCGTGGCCCAGTTGCTGTTTTTGGAGAGCGAAAACCCTGAAAAGGACATTTCGTTGTACATCAACTCTCCCGGCGGCTCGGTGAGTGCGGGCATGGCGATTTACGACACCATGAACTTCATCAAGCCCGATGTGTCCACGCTTTGTAACGGCATGGCCGCCAGCATGGGCGCGTTTTTGTTGTCTTCAGGGGCCAAGGGCAAGCGCTTTTCGCTGCCCAACTCCAAGATCATGATTCACCAGCCCTTGGGCGGTGCACGGGGTCAAGCCACCGAAATCGAAATTGCTGCCCGCGAGATCGTCAAAACCCGAGCTCAGTTGAACCGCATCCTGTCCGAGAACACCGGTCAGCCGCTGGAAAAAATTGAGTTCGACACTGAACGTGACTATTATCTGTCTGCCACCGAGTCCAAAGACTACGGTTTGATCGACGAAGTCATCTCCAAACGCGCTTGAGGGTGACCGGCTTTTCCGGCGCTCTGGCTGACGGCGTTGACCTCTAAAGGTGAACGCCGTTTTTCTTTCGTTATCATTGACGAATTCCGGATTCCGAGGCGACATTTATGGCCGATAAAAAAGGCTCAAGCACTGAAAAAAACCTGTTCTGCTCCTTTTGCGGCAAAAGCCAGCACGAGGTCAAAAAGCTGATCGCAGGGCCGTCGGTATTCATTTGCGACGAATGCATTGATTTGTGCAACGACATCGTGCGCGATGAGTTGGCCTCCACCACCACTGCGGGTGAGGGCGCCAAAGAGGGCTTGCCCACCCCTTTGGACATCAAGACCAACCTTGACAACTACGTGATTGGTCAGGAGAAAGCCAAACGCAGCCTGGCGGTGGCGGTGTACAACCACTACAAGCGACTGAAACATAAAGAGGGTGCCAAGAAAGACGATGTTGAGTTGGCCAAGAGCAACATCTTGCTGATCGGCCCCACAGGCTCGGGCAAGACCTTGCTGGCCCAAACCATGGCCCGCATGCTGGACGTGCCCTTTGTCATGGCCGACGCCACCACTCTGACCGAAGCCGGTTATGTGGGTGAGGACGTTGAGAACATCGTCGCCAAATTGCTGCAGACCTGCAATTACGACGTCGAGCGTGCCCAGCGCGGCATCGTCTACATCGACGAGATCGACAAGATAACCCGCAAGTCAGACAACCCATCGATTACCCGTGACGTGTCGGGCGAGGGCGTGCAGCAAGCCTTGCTGAAATTGGTCGAAGGCACCATGGCCAGCGTGCCCCCGCAAGGTGGGCGCAAGCACCCCAACCAAGACTTTTTGCAGATCGACACGACCAACATCCTGTTCATTTGCGGCGGTGCGTTCGCGGGCCTGGAAAAAGTCATCGAAAACCGCACCGAATCCGGCGGCATCGGCTTTGGCGCGACCGTCAAGAGCAAAAAGCAACGCTCCCTCACCGACGTCTTCAACGAAGTTGAGCCGGAAGACCTGATCAAGTTCGGCTTGATCCCCGAACTGGTGGGTCGTTTGCCGGTGGTGGCCACTTTGGCAGAGCTCAGCGAAGATGCATTGGTGCAAATTTTGACCGAGCCGAAAAATGCGGTGGTCAAACAGTTCACCAAATTGCTGGCCATGGAAGGCGTCGAGCTGGAGGTGCGCCCCAACGCCCTCAAGGCCATGGCCCGTAAGGCGCTGGCCCGCAAGACCGGTGCCCGAGGTCTGCGATCCATCATGGAGCAAGCCCTGATAAACACCATGTTTGAATTGCCCAACCAGGCGAACGTTGAAAAAGTGGTGGTGGACGAGTCGGTCATTGACGACAACAAGCCGCCGCTCCTGGTCTACCGCGAGTCGGCCAAGCAGGCCTGACCCACAGAGGCCGTACCGCCATGAATACCCTTTTTCAGCATTGGGTTGAAATCGCAGGTACTGCATCCATGTGCTTTGAATTGACCCGAGGGACACACCATGTCTGGACACACACCTTTGCCGCCCACTCTGATTGAATTGCCCATGTTGCCGCTGCGCGACGTGGTGGTGTTCCCTCACATGGTGATTCCTCTGTTTGTGGGCCGCCCAAAAAGCATCAAGGCGCTGGAGTCGGCCATGGCCGCTGAGCGCCGCATCATGTTGGTGGCCCAAAAGACGGCCGCCAAGGACGAGCCGGGTGTTGAAGACATGTTCGACGTGGGCTGTGTCTCTACCATCTTGCAGATGCTCAAACTGCCCGACGGGACCGTGAAGGTGCTGGTCGAAGGTCAGCAACGCGCCTTGGTCAAGTCCATCGTGGACGGCGAAGCTCATTTCGTGGCCGCAGTCATTCCGGTGGACCCGGTTTCCGAGCAGTCCGATGACAGCAGCGAGATCGAGGCCTTGCGCCGCGCCGTGATGCAGCAGTTTGACCAGTACGTCAAACTCAATAAGAAAATTCCACCAGAAATCCTGACCTCGATTTCCAGCATCGACGACCCCGGTCGCCTGGCCGACACGATCGCAGCTCACTTACCGCTCAAGTTGGAAAACAAGCAGCAGGTGCTTGACTTGGCCAACATCAAATCACGTTTGGAAAATCTGTTTGCCCAGTTGGAGCATGAGGTTGACATTCTGAATGTGGACAAGCGCATCCGTGGCCGTGTCAAACGCCAGATGGAAAAAAACCAGCGCGACTTCTACCTGAACGAGCAAGTCAAGGCCATTCAGAAAGAGCTGGGTGACGGAGAAGAGGGCGCGGACATTGAGGAAATCGAAAAGAAGATCAAGGCCGCCAAGATGTCGGCCGAGGCCCGCAAAAAGGCCGATGGTGAGCTGAAAAAACTCAAGCTCATGTCACCCATGTCGGCCGAAGCATCCGTGGTGCGCAACTACCTGGACGTGCTCGTTGGTCTGCCGTGGGGCAAAAAGACCAAGCTAAAGCACGACCTGGCCAACGCGGAAGAGGTGCTCAACCAGGACCACTTCGGCCTGGACAAGGTCAAAGACCGGATCCTGGAATACCTCGCGGTGCAGCAGCGCGTGGACAAGGTCAAAGCACCTATCTTGTGCCTGGTGGGACCACCCGGCGTGGGCAAGACCTCTCTGGGTCAATCCATCGCCAAGGCGACTGGGCGCAAATACGTGCGCATGGCTCTGGGTGGTATGCGTGACGAGGCCGAAATTCGCGGTCACCGCCGCACCTACATTGGCGCCTTGCCCGGCAAGGTGCTGCAAAACCTGAGTAAGGTGGGTGCCAAGAACCCGCTTTTCTTGCTCGACGAGATCGACAAACTGGGCACGGATTTTCGGGGTGACCCGTCCAGTGCTTTGTTGGAAGTGCTGGACCCTGAGCAAAACCACACCTTCGGTGACCATTACGTCGAGGTCGACTTTGACCTGAGCGATGTGATGTTCGTGGCTACCTCCAATTCGATGAATATTCCCTCGGCACTGTTGGACCGGATGGAAGTGATCCGTTTGTCGGGTTACACCGAAGACGAAAAAACCAGTATTGCCATGAAGTATTTGCTGCCGAAGCAAATGACCAACAACGGCGTTAAGGATTCCGAGCTGCAGGTGACCGAAGAGGCCGTGCGCGATGTGGTGCGTTACTACACCCGCGAAGCCGGTGTGCGCTCTCTTGAGCGCGAATTGGGCAAGATCTGCCGCAAAGTTGTCAAGGCTTTGCTGCTCAAGCAAATGACGCCCCAGGTGGTGGTGAACGAGAACAACCTGAACGACTTTTTGGGGGTGCGCAAGTACACCTTCGGCCGCGCCGAGCAAAAGAACCAGGTGGGCCAGGTCGTCGGATTGGCATGGACCGAGGTGGGCGGCGATTTGCTGACCATCGAAGCAGCTCTGATGCCTGGCAAAGGCGTGATTACCCGCACCGGTTCGCTGGGCGATGTGATGAAAGAGTCTGTTGAGGCTGCACGTACCGTGGTGCGCAGCCGCTCTCGCTTCTTGGGCATCAAGGACGAGGTCTTTGAGAAGAAAGACCTCCACATCCACGTGCCCGATGGCGCCACGCCCAAGGATGGCCCGAGTGCAGGCGCAGCCATGACCACGGCCATGGTGTCGGCCATGACGGGCATTCCGGTGCGTGCCGATGTGGCCATGACTGGTGAAATCACGCTGCGCGGCGAAGTCACGGCCATTGGTGGTCTGAAAGAAAAATTGCTGGCGGCATTGCGCGGTGGCATCAAGACCGTGTTGATCCCCGAAGACAACGTCAAGGACTTGCAGGACATTCCTGAGAATGTCAAAAACGGTCTGGAAATAGTGCCCGTGAAGTGGATCGACCAGGTGTTGGAGGTGGCTTTGGAAGCCAAGCCCACGCCCTTGAGTGACGAAGAGGTGGCGGCAGCCGCCTTGACTGCGGTGCCTGCAACGGCCAAAGCAGAGGCGGTGAAACATTGACGCAAAATTTTCAGGCCGGCCTCCAAGTCGGCCTGAAATTGAATTACAATTTGACCAGTGCAGCGGACAAGGCATACAATGTCATGTTCAATGAAATACGCGGGAATAGCTCAGTTGGTAGAGCGCAACCTTGCCAAGGTTGAGGTCGCGAGTTCGAGCCTCGTTTCCCGCTCCAAATATCCGAAAGAAGTACCAACATCTTTCATATGATTTCTCAATGTGCGGGAATAGCTCAGTTGGTAGAGCGCAACCTTGCCAAGGTTGAGGTCGCGAGTTCGAATCTCGTTTCCCGCTCCATTCAAAGTTTAAATACCCGTTGAATTTTGAACCATTGATTCATCATTGATCAGTTTTAGTCAGTCTTGACTGACCATGGCGCGATAGCAAAGCGGTTATGCAACGGATTGCAAATCCGTCGAGCCCAGTTCGACTCTGGGTCGCGCCTCCATTATTTTTTTGGTACTTATTCAATAGCCCCTTACGGGGCTATTTTTTTGGCAAGGCGGATTCAAGTACGAACTGCAACACGGTTTAACGAGGCGTGAAACACCTCGTGGGGTGTCTTGAATCCCAGCCGCTTTCTGGGGCGGTGATTCAATCTGTTTTCGATCATAGTCAACTCCTCAT
>Ga0247843_1001582_pt1 | contig 45321 bp, 45 predicted proteins | sample LaCruzMarch2017__FD_192420 | JGI IMG/M metagenome (GOLD analysis project Ga0247843, IMG submission 192420) | Freshwater microbial communities from meromictic Lake La Cruz, Castile-La Mancha, Spain - LaCruzMarch2017_8m | ecosystem: Environmental > Aquatic > Freshwater > Lake | place: Spain...
TGTTGCTCTTCGGAGCCAAAAAATTACCTGAACTCGCCCGTGGCATCGGCAAGAGCATGGGTGAATTCAAAAAAGCCCGTGATGACTTCGAGCGTGAAATCACACGTGGCGAGGGCGAAGCAAAGGTTAAAGAAGCACCAGGCAAGGAGTCTCGGGACGCATGAGTTCCATGCGAATTCGTTCATTTTTCACTTCGTTTTTCAATCGAGCCCCGGCCTGCGCTGGGGCCGTTTTTTTGGGGTGTCTTGGGCTTGTTACGACTGGCTGTGACGAGAAAGCGGGAACGCCCGAATGGGACACTCCCGCAGAAGTGGCACCTGAGGGAGTTCAGAAAACGCCTCCCGCGCGGAAGGCAATACGGGTTGATGCGCCGGGAAATTCTGCACCCTCAGAATCCCGAAACACCTCCGAAGGTCTTCGTTTCATCGCCTACAATGTCGAAAATTGGCTGACAATGGACCGCTATGTGGATCGAAAATTGGCCAAAAATTTACCCAAGCCCGAGGCCGAAAAACAAGCACTGGTGAAGCTCCTCGCAACCCAGTCGCCGGATGTCGTCGGCCTCTGCGAAATCGGTGAAACCGCAGATTTGAAGGAAATCCAGTATGCTTTGAAAGTAGCCGGTCTTGATTTGCCATTCAGCCATTATGTCGGCGGTTCGGATCCGGTGCGCCATCAGGGGATTTTGTCGAAATTCCCGATCACCTCGACTGCTAAACCTGCGGAGACGGAATTTAAGATGAGTGGCCGGACTTTTGGGATCAATCGTGGGATTCTCGATGCCAGTATTCACGTGGGCGGCAAGCCATACCGTTTCATAGGCGTGCATTTGAAATCCAAACGTGAGGTCAAAGACGTGGATCAAGAGGAAATGCGCATTCATGAGGCACGATTGTTGCGCCGCCATGTGGACCGCATCTTGCAAGCGGATGCGAATGCGCGGTTGGTCGTTTATGGCGATTTCAACGACACTCGCCCGAGCAAGGCATTCAAAACGGTGACCGGAAGCTACAATGATCCGGGTTACTTGACGGCAATCCCGGCCAAGGACTCACGCGGCGAGGCGTGGACGCATTTTTGGGAGCCGCACGACATCTATTCGCGGATCGATTTTATCACGGTGTCCCGTGCCTTGCGTCCCGAAGTTGATTTCCGCGCTTCTCATATCATCGACGACCCGACGTGGAATGATGCGTCCGACCACCGACCGGTGCTGGCGATTTTTAAATAGGAACTCAATCGTTTTGGGCGGGGTCGATAAGGTGGTTTTTTCTCACAAACGACTTGAGGGGAGGGAAATAGCGGGCAACAGTGCCGCGCAGCCGATTTTAGTCATGGTCAGTCCCACTCCTTCCTCCAGCACCGTTCATACGGCTTACGATTCGAAGATCGAAGGCAACGTGATTATCACCCGCGTGGATGCGGCCATCAATTGGATGCGCAAAAACTCGATGTGGCCGATGCCGATGGGGCTTGCGTGTTGTGCGATCGAGATGATGGCGACGGCTTGTTCGCGCTTCGATTTATCGAGATTCGGGATGGAAGTGATGCGTTTCTCGCCACGGCAGGCGGATGTGTTGATCGTTTCCGGGACGGTGACTTACAAAATGGCGCTCGCGGTGAAACGAATCTGGGACCAGATGCCGGAGCCTAAATGGTGCATCGCGATGGGTGCCTGCGCATCGAGCGGCGGAATGTATCGCAGCTACGCGGTTTTGCAGGGGATCGACCGCTTGATTCCTGTGGATGTTTACATTTCCGGTTGCCCGCCACGGCCTGAGGCCTTGATTCAAGGCTTGATGAAAGTGCAAGAGAAGATTGAGGGGGAGAAATCCACCATGGCGCAAAAACAATCGTTCTTTGAAGAGGTTTCCTGATTTTATACAACGCCATGTCAGCCATCACCGATGTCACCCGGCTCACGGAAGCCTTTGGAGCAAAGATTTTGAAAACCGTCGAGTTTCGCGGCGAGCAGACGTTGTATGTGGGGTCTGCTTCGCTGCATGACCTGCTTGAAAAATGCCGGCATGATTATGGTTATGAAATGTTGCTAGATATTTCGAGTGTGGACCATTTTGGAGACGACCCACGATTTGAGATGGTGTATGAAATTGCCACGCTCGATGATAGCAGTCGCTTGCGAGTAAAAGCGGCGTTTGCAGAGGACGAGCCAGTGCCAACCGCTACCGATCTCTGGGCTGGAGCCGATTGGCATGAGCGCGAGGTTTGGGACATGATGGGGATTCCGTTTTCCGGTCACCCGAATCTCAAACGGATTCTCATGTGGGAGGGCTATCCATTTTTTCCGTTGAGAAAGGATTTCCCGCTCGCTGGCAGGCCGTCGGAGATGCCGGATGTCGCATTTTCGGGCGTGGCACCGCTGGAAGGCGGGCCGTTCGTGACGACTGCTGGGGGCGAGGATACGGTCCGCCGCGAGCCGCGTGCACGAATTGTCGAATAAGTGCCGAATTCACGCCAAATTCCCGAGGTGACGCTCTCTTCTTCAACGGGGCCGTTTGCCGATGCCGGAAGAAACATTCGTCAAATCTTACGCTCGCCCGTTTCGTGGGTTTTCGTCGGGGTGATCTTAGTGATTCAGATGATCGTCACCCTCGGTGGTGGACCTGATGCATGGGTGCCGCTTTTTTTGAATTTTGGACTGAGCCGTGATGGTTTTCTATCAGGGAAAATCTGGCAGATGGTTAGTTATGGATTTCTTCACGGTGGGTGGGGGCATGTCGGGCTTAACGCGGTGTTTCTCTTGGTGATCGGTTCGAAGATCGAGCACATCGGTGGGCGGGTGGCGATGTTGGTGGCGCTTTTTGCCGGGATCTTGGGCGGCGGCTTGGGCCATCTTTTGTTAGGATCCGGGTTATTGGTCGGGATTTCCGGTGCTTGTTTCGCTTTGTTGCTGTTGTTGACCACGCTTTCCCCGGAGTCGCGGATGTTTCCATTGCCGGTTTCAGGGAGAAACCTCGGCATTGGTGTCTTATTAGCCGCGTTGTTTCTCACCTTGGTCAATCCAACTTTCAAGTTGCCGGGCTTTTCCGGGATCGGAGAAATTCTGATCGAGCAAGGACTGGACTCGTTATTTCAAATCAGCCATGCCTGCCACTTGGGTGGGGGATTAGCGGGCTGGCTCTATGGCCGGTGGATTTTGCGCCCGCGGGTTACGTTGGATCACCTCCGCCGTGAGCGAGCACGGCGTGAGGCGAATTGAGAGCGGATTCAACCTTCACCGAGGCTTCTCATTCCGCGGCGGCCACTTGGTTCTGATTTGGGTTCTTCCTCACGCTTTTTATCGGCATCCCGCTGATTGGCGGGCGGCGATGGCCGGCCTTCATTGCGTGACCGGCTGTGCGATGAGGGTTCGGAGGGTCGGCGTGAATCCCGTTGCGAGCGGGGATTTTGCTGATTGAAATCGGGCTGCCTTGATGGAGCTCCCTCCGGGCGGCTGGAGTAGCGCGAGTTGTGGTTATCACGTTGAATTTGGTTGTGGTTGGGTGCAGCGATACTTTCCAAATTCTGGCGCGATCTGGATGATTCCCGGCTGGAAGGATTGGTGTTACTGTGGGGCGATGTCCTGCGGGATGGGGCAGGGGACGCTTCTCGATCCTGAGTTCTTGGACTGCTATAGTTTGAGCGGTTTGGCTCTTGTCTCTGCGAGCGGTTATGAGTGCTTGTTTGGCCGTGCACTCGATTCGCCCACGAATAATTGGAGTTGCGGTATGCGGACTCGCGGTTGTGATAATTCACCACCGTCACGTTGCGAACGGTCCGTGGTGGTGGGCAATAACTGCGGCCCGGACTCCAGCCATGAGGATGTGGCACTCCGTAAACAACTCGTGGACGATAGCCGATGGGGTAGTAGCCATACAAATAGGGATCGTAGTAGCGGCGGCTGCGGTAATCATAGTAGCTGTAGCAGCTGGGATCATAGCCCCAACGGGGATCGCCAGTGGAGACAAACAGCGAAGTGGAGAAACTGCTGCCGCCATAGCCGTAACCTTCGCCATAGCCAGAACTATAAGACCCTCCGACAGATGAGTAGTAAGGATCATAGGCACAAGAACTGAATGCAAATGCGGCGGTGATAACCACGGCGGCGGCGACCCAACAACGGAAGTTTTTCGTCATGCGGATACGACAGCACAGCTTGGTCGTTTATTCGAATGGTTTTTAAGAATTTAGAGGTGTTCGTCACCATGGGTTGACAGTGCATGGGTTTCTTCGGTTTCATTCCCACAGAAATTATGACGACCGAAATCGCACCTATTCTTGTCACCGGTGGAGCCGGATACATTGGCTCACACACCGTCCGTCTCTTGGCCAGTCAGGGCCGCAAAATCGTGGTGTTGGACAACTTGGTCTTCGGTCATGAGCAGGCCATTGTCGATCCCGGTGTCGAATTGGTCGTCGGCGAGGTAGGCGACCAGGCGCTGGTTCGCTCGTTGTTCGAGAAACATCGATTCGGGGCCATCATCCATTTTGCCGCATATGCGTATGTCGGCGAGTCCGTCACCGACCCATTGAAGTATTATCAGAACAACACCGCCGAGCCGATCAAGCTGCTGCAGGTGATGCAGGAATTTGGCTGCAAGGTATTTGTTTTCTCCTCCACCTGCGCCACTTACGGCGTGCCGGACAAACTTCCGATTACCGAGGCAAATACGCAAAACCCAATCAACCCATACGGCCGCAGCAAGCTGATGGTGGAATGGATTCTCAAGGATTGCGGTCATGCCTGGGGTTTGCGCAGCGCCTGCCTGCGTTATTTTAATGCCAGCGGCTGCTCTCCTGACGGAAAAATCGGCGAGGATCACAATCCGGAAACCCATCTGATTCCGCGAGTGATGATGGGGGTGACTGGGGAAATCGAATTCCTCGAAGTTTTCGGAACGGATTACGCCACGCCCGATGGCACCTGCATCCGCGACTACATTCACGTCGAAGACCTAGCCGATGCTCATGCCCGTGCGCTGGATCATCTGGCTGCTGGCGGCGAATCGGTGCGTTGCAATCTCGGAACCGGCGTGGGCGTCTCGGTGAAGGAAATTATTTCCGCTGTTGAAGAGGTCACCGGCAAGTCGGTGCCGGTCAAATACGGTCCGCGCCGCGAGGGAGACCCGGATTCGCTGGTAGCAGATCCCTCGCTCGCCAAGCAGCTTCTGGGTTGGGAGGCGACCCGCAAAGACGTCCGCGATATGGTGCGCCCCGCTTGGCTTTGGACCAGTGGCCCCAATCACGGGCACTTCCCAGCGAATACTCAATCCGCGTAATTGCGATGTATTGACATTTGCACTTGCGATTTTGCTTAACCCAGCGCAATTTTTCATCACTCAATTAAAACCCATGCAATCCTTTCAGAGAAAATCTGCGCTGGGAATCGGCAAGGCGGCCTTCACTTTGGTGGAGATGCTTGTCGTCATCGCCATCATTTCCGTTTTGCTGACCGCAGGCTCGATTGGCCTGAGCGGCATGGGCGGCAAAGGTGTGACTAGCGGTGTGGCCTCGGCGGAGGCGCTTTTTGACGAAGCGCGCGCTACGGCCGTCGGCAAAAGCATTCGGGCAAGTGTTTTAGTAGCCAAATCTCTGAGCAATAATCCGGCCGACGATTTGAAGCGCATTGTGGTGGCTTATGAGCCGGTCGATGGGAATACCGGACTCCCAACGACTCCTCCTGGTGAAGCTCCTGACTGGGTGCTCTCCAGCCGGGGTGCCGTGCTCCCTGATCAAACGTTTTTCAGTTCGGAACTCAGCAAGAAAGATCATTCAGCGAGTGAAGCACTTGATACTGTGACCCTCACTGGGGCCAAGCCCGCCTACGAGGGCGAATACTACGTTTACGAATTCAATTCACAGGGCATTTGCGCGACCCCCGGAGCAAGTTTCGTGATTGGCAGCGGTAGCCGCAATCTCACCGTGTCGTCCACCTCTCAGCCGCCCAAAGTAATGGCCAGCTCCAAACGCGATTTTGGGGGCTTCGTTATCTGGCGTAATGGGCGGACTTCTGTTTTCCGCACACCCGATCAAATTTCGGATAGTCTGCCCAGCACCGGAAACACCTTCTGACTCATGAAAACTCAATCTTCTTTCCGCAAGTGCGGTTTCACTTTAATTGAGACGGTCATCGCTATCGGTGTGTTAGCGGTGTTGCTCACGGGATTCATCATTGTCTTCGCTCCGGCAGCTGCGGGCATCAAAAATTCCGTCAATCTTCAAGCGGCTGACCGCCTTGCCTCCACTTTGGAGCAGGAATTGGTGACTTTGAGAAAAGGACAGAAAGACGATGATGACAAGGAGTTTGCCACCGGTTTTGATAAAGCCTTCGATTGGATTAAAAAATCGAAGGGCGGATCTGCGGACGACGCGTTGTTGGTTTATCAATATCGCGGTTTGATTAAGGATAAAGATGGTAATTATGTACCCCCTCGGAGTGACGGAACACTCAAACCAACATCCAACATGGACGATCTAATATCTGGTGAACATTATGTGGTTCAATCCATGGTCCGGCAGAATAGTGATAAGGCATCCTTCGAGCAAGATCTTGCTGCGATCGAGGGCGGAGTATATCTGGTGAAATGCACACAATTTGTTTTTGATCAAAATGGTGGTCTCGTTGCGGGAACGGCTGGAGAAATCAACAACCCCAAACCGGACTCCGTCCCGCCTAATCCAGGCCCATTCGTTAAGGCCGCTGAATATCCAGAAGCGGTGATCGCGTTCTCAGCGGAATTCTTTTCGGTGCCTCAAAGAACGGAAGCCCAGTTCAATGCAACCTTTGGAACAACCTACACCAACGCCAAGAAGCCTGTGTTCACCCGCAATCTTGCGGTGCGGCGTTAACCTCCTCAGAATTTATGAAAACCCAACAAAACTCTAACTCAAAATCTGGTTTCTCGTTGGTGGAACTGATGGTTTCCATGGCGATCACTCTCATCATCGTGACGGTATTGGTTTCCATCACCTCGATGGCGATGGATACTTGGAACCGCAGTCGCTCGGAGCTCCGTGCATCCCGACAAGCGAAGGCGATGGTGGATGCAATGACCCGCGATTTAGAAGGGCTCGTCATTCGTAGTGGCAATAACTTCGAATGGTTGTCAGCGATTGTGGATTTGTCAGACGATGTCGGGGAAAGCTCGAATGCTTCGAAACTGATTTTCTTTACCGCCGCGACTGACCGATACAATGGTGAGATCGGCACAGATGATGATCTCGGAGGTGATGTGTCATGCGTTGGCTACGGGATGGCCTGGAAGGATCCGATCGGTGCGACTTCCGATGAGAAACTCAAAACCTTTGTTTTGAATCGTCTGCTAGTGGACCCGAAGGAAACCTTTGACACCTTGCTCGGTCAAGCGGATATCGGTTCCAAGTTCTTGCCCAGTACCGCTTTGGGAGACAGACTATCCGAGCAGGAAAATTTCGTGTGTGAGAATGTATTCCAATTCACGGTGACATTCCATGTGCAAGTGAAAGTGACGGAGACAGATAATACGGTTACCCCACCTGTCACCAATGTCAGGACGGTGACGGTGCCGGTGACGCTTGGCGAAGATACTACAAAATTCCAAATTCTCGGAACTGGAAATGTTACGGATTATGTCGATCCGGATCCTGAATTAACTGCTCTCATCCCTTCGGGTCGCATTACCGCAGTTGGAATCGCGGTGAGTGTGCTTTCCAATTCCGGAATCACGCAACTGCCGGTTAAGCTGGGGAAAGACGGCTTTGAAGCGTGGCTCGCCAAGAATTCCTATCAGTATTCCAAATTGATTCAGCTTCCCGGCATGTGAGGGGCGTTTGTTTCAGGTGCATTCCGCCAAATGGGTTTCGTCGCTGATCGTTTCTTGCGTGGTGATAAATGCCGCCTACCCTACTGCTGATGTTTCGTTGCAATCACCAGCAATGCGGACTCCGCCGCAAAATGACCGAATCCATTGGCGGAGCATCGCAAAATGATCTTCGTCAAGCGGCGGCAGACTTCCGCTTGACGACGGGCGAAACCCTTGCGGACGCCTCCGCAGCCGGATTGTTGGTGATGGTGTTTCTTCGGCATTTTGGGTGCACGTTCACTCGTCAAATTCTTGGCCGACTCGAGGAACTCGAGGACTTCGCGCAACACCACGATGCGCGTCTCGTGCTGGTTCATATGCTCAAGGGCGGTGATGAAATTCGCTACCTCGGGGGCCACGGCGATGTCGCCCGGATCGCCGATCCGCGTTGCGGCCTTTACCGTGCTTTTGGTTTGGGAAATGGCGGGCTGCTTGAGTTGTTCGGCCCGCGTGTTTGGTGGTTGGGTTTTGTCTCAATTTTCAAAGGTTGTGGAGTCGGCTATCTAGCTGGCAACGGCTTGCAAATGCCGGGCACTTTCCTGTTTCGGAATGGGGAAATCATAGCAGCTCAGCGAGCTCACTCGGCGGCGGATTTACCCGATTTGCCCAGGCTATTTCAGACGGCCGTTCCTCATGAGCAATCCCCATGAACCCGCTCCGATTCATTTTCCGATTTTCTCTCATCGTTATCGCAGGGTTTCTCGCCTCATGTGTCGATAGCCGTGAAGAATATTGGTTAGACGCCGATGGCAGTGGTCGGGCGGAAATCACCTATCATCTGCCAGCTGCCGCGGCAGCCGTTCATGGCGGCGAGTCCGGCCTGCGTGAAATGATCGCGGGTGTTCTGAATGAGATGTCGGAAATCGCTAGCTCCGCCTGTGATGTGGCCACCGAAGAAAAGCGCGTGCGGGTTAAAATCAACATTTCCTTTGATTCGGCGCTGGCCTTGAGGGAGATAGGCCAAGAGGCATCGCTCAAAGCCCTGCCTGCTGCCGCATCTCACCTCGCCGGTGAAGTCACGGCAGGCCTGCGTGGGCGAACATTGGAATACACCCGGAAAATATCCGCCTCGAAGGCACTGCCTGGGTGGGCTTTCCTGTCGGCCTCGCAACTCGACGGGCACCGCATGACTTACATCATGCACTTGCCATTCGCCCCCATGGAATCGAATGCAACCCGTGTGGAAAATTCCGGGCGCACCTTGATTTGGGATCACTCGCTGAGGCAAGCGCTCCAATCACCAGTGGTCACTCGATTTAAAATGCAGATTCCAATCCCATGGCCAGTCGTCGCAATTATCGTGATTTCATTATCGGCAATCGCCTTCGGCATCATTTTTTTACGTCGCCGAAAATTGCGAAATCGTTTTCCGGTGGAAATTTCAGAAACTTCGTGCTCTAATTCGAGCACATGAACACCCGATTGATCATACTCGCTTGTACCGCCGCATTTTTCGCTCCCATTTCCGCTGAAGAAGATTCGGCGTTGGCCAAGCAAATGGAAGTCGTGAATGATTCTTACAAGGCCATGGGCAAAGAGGCCGATTCCGCCAAAGGTGCTGCGCAGGCACGCGAGGCGCAGCAGGCGCTGATCAAGTCCATGAGTGAGACTCCGGCACTCGTAACCAAAATGCCAGATGGACCCGCCAAAGCACTGGCCGCAGCGCAATACCGCAAAATGATCGGCCAATCCCTCGTTGCGATGTGCGAGATGGAAGAAGCTTTTCTCAATGGAAAAACCGAAGAGGTGGCGAAAATCGTAAAGGCGCTCAAAGTTTTGAAAAAAGCCGGCCATGATAAGTTCATGGAAGAGTGAAATGATTCAACTTCGCAGGCGGATTCAGCCGATGAAGTTTTCCATGATCCGTCTCACTGCGGACGCGGCGGGCAGGGTTTGATCTTCGACCTGCTTTTGGATGCCAGGCAATAATTTTCTAACATGTTCGTTGCGGAAGAAGTGATTTTTCAGTTCCTCCTCGATCATGGCATACATCCACTCGGCGGATTGGTGCTTGCGGCGTTTTTCCAACGCACCGGATAAGCGGGTTTCTTCGGCGAATTTTTCGACGATCGACCAGAGGGCGGCGAGGGTTTCAGGGATCAATGCGGAGCAGGTGGTGCAGCGGGTTTTCCAGCCGGGCGTTGCGGGTTGGAGAAAATTCAGGACGCGGCTGTATTGCGTGCAGGCGAGTTTGGCGCGCTGAATGTTGTCGCCATCGGCCTTGTTGACTGCGAGTAGGTCGGCGATTTCGATGACGCCTTTTTTCATGCCTTGGAGTTCATCTCCGGCACCGGCGATCATGATGAGTAGGAAAAAATCGACCATGGACCGGACGGTGACTTCGTTTTGGCCGACGCCGACGGTTTCGACGAGGATCACATCGAAACCAGCCGCTTCGCAGAGCAGCATCGTTTCGCGGCTTTTGCGGCCGACGCCGCCGAGGGATCCGCTGGAGGGCGAGGGACGGATGTAGGCGTTTGGCTCGCGGACGAGGTTTTGCATGCGCGTTTTATCGCCGAGAATACTGCCGCCAGTGACGCTGCTGCTGGGGTCCACGGCGAGCACGGCGACGCGTTTCCCTTGCTCGCAAAGTTGGCATCCGAGTGCCTCGATGAGTGTGCTTTTTCCGGCCCCAGGAACTCCGGTGATGCCGAGGCGGATGGAGTTTCCGGTTTTCGGTAGAAGCCGGGTGAGCAATTCCTGGGCGAGTGCCTCATGTTCGGGAAGGTTGCTTTCGACGAGAGTGATGGCGCGGGACAGAGTCCCGATGTCCGCCGCTAGCACGCCTTGTTCGTAATCATCGAGCGTGAGTTTGCGGCGTTTTCGAGGCTTGCGAACTTCATCCTCAGAGTCGGATGAAACCCCGGCCATCACACGACACGCGAAATTCGGGTTGTCGCGCTCACTTGCGGGCACCCAATCCGGCAGGGATCCGCAAGAACAGGATGGATCAGGCTGAGGATCAGGATCGTTGTTGGTCGGTCGGGTCATGCAAAGGCTGCATCATTCCGCGTTTTTTCGCATGAAACAAGCCCGGGGGATGGAAGTTGTTCGAAGTCCAATTATTGAAGACTCGCTTCGAAGCCGCAGTCTTCCATCAGCTGATTGCTGGCGACTGCGATATTTGCCAACTCGTCACAGCGCTCGTTTTCGGCATGACCGGCGTGACCTTTCACCCAGCGCCAATCGATTTTATGAGAAACCATGGCGGTAAGGAGAAGCTGCCAGAGATCCTTGTTTTTCACGGGTTGACGATCGGATTTCAGCCAATTCTTGCGTTTCCATCCGTCCAGCCAGCGTTCGTTGATGGCTTGGACGAGATACTTTGAATCCGAGTGCAACTCCACCTGGCAAGGTTCAGATAACAATTCAAGTGCTGCGATGGCGGCACGGAGTTCCATGCGGTTGTTCGTGGTGAGGCGGTAGCCAGCGGAGACTTCCTTGCGATGCTTGCCGCAAACGAGCACCGCGCCATAGCCGCCGGGCCCAGGGTTGCCTTTGCAAGCACCGTCAGTGTGGATGATCACGCGTTTCATGGGAGCAAACGTGTTTTCAGCACGGCGGATCGAGGTCTGCTATGGCCTCAGATGGCAGTAATCCTTGTTCCACTAAAAACCGATCTGCCGCCCCGATGGTCGATTCGAAATTCTTGTGGCTGACATTGAAATTGAAAAAACTATGGTCGGCTCGCTCGAAATCGATGAGCTGGCAGGTGTTGCCCCAAAAACGCATTTTACGGCAAAAACGATCGACTTCGTCAAATGGCGTGATGCGGTCGGTTTTCCCGTGAAAACAAATCATTGGCGGCAGTTTGCGGCGGATCAATTGCAGCGGACTGTTTTGTTTGGCAGATTTGGCGTCCGGGAAGCGGTCGAAGGCTGCGCCTTTGCGCGTGGTGTTGACCAAGGCGCTGAATAAAATCAAGGCTTGTGGGCGGCAGTCGAGTCCATCGACCGGTGGCATGGCTTTGGGTTTGGGCATGCTGGCGAGTAAGGCCAGCAGCGCGCCGCCGGCTGCGCCGCCAAGAACGAATCGGTTGGGATCGATATTAAAGGTGTCTGCATTGTGGCGCAGCCAGCGGATGAGGTCGCGGGCATCGGCGATGGCCTCCACGGCGCTTGTCCCGTGGCGTGCTGAGGTCCGGGTTTCCGCCGCCACCGTGACAGCACCACGGCTGGCAAAGTGTAGGCAGTGGGGGACAAATTGGGTGGGGGTGGGGACATCCCAGAATCCACCATGGAAAAACACCACGACCGGACGCGGTTCGGGCGACGGGTTTTGCGGGAAAAACAAGTGGGCTTGCACCGCACCTTGAGGTCTCTCCTGATAGACGTAGGTCGCCGCATCCTTGAGAATCTCGCGATCTCGTTCCTCGCCGATGGGGGCTACTTTTTGCAAAATGCGACTCATACCGGGTTCGCGCATCAGGATTCCTGATGCGGCTTGCGATTTGTTTGTTGTGAAATGGTCCTACTTGTCCAATCGTTTCGCATATGAATCAACGGATTTGTTGGATTTTAGGGATGTTGACGTTGGTGGCAGGTGCTCAGGAGGATCTGCGCCCGGCTTTGGAGAGCAGTTACAATGCCTGGCGCAATGCGGTGATCCAGAAAGATGCCCGCGCCTGGGAGCGCGCCACTGCGGAACATCGCCGCATGGAAGTGAAAAACCGAATACTTTCGGAAAAACGTGCGTTTCCAGCCATGGTTTTCAATTTGCCTGCACCTCCACCCTCGCTGGCCGGGTTGCAATTTCTCGAATCAAAACAGAACCGTGCCACGGCAAAGGCCTCGTATTTTGGGAAAATCGATTTTGGAGTCGGCGGCACACCGACGGACAATCTGATCGTTCTTTCATTCATCCGCGGCAAGAGTGGCTGGCTTTACGACCGTGCGGACTTCGTCAATCTGGTGGCGCTGCCGGAGGTCCGGAAAGAACTGGCAAAAGGAGATCTGCGGTATCTGAAGGAAACGCCGGAGGCCCAGCCGTCCGGGGTCGTTCCAGCGACTCCGGTTGAGATGAAGCCCGCAAAAATCATTGCAAAAGTTTATGTGTTTTGTCCGGGGCGCGAAGTGCAGGTGCAGGTGAACAAGTTCAGTCGTCATCGATTCGCCAATGCCAAAGAGGCTGAAATCATCATGGGTGGTGCGCTCGATGGCTTGAACGAAGTCCAGTTCTCCACGCAAAAACTTGAGGGAGGCACCGGTAAAGAAGCCATGACGATCCGGGTCTATCTGCTGTCTGAAGTCGAGGGCGTGAAACCGATCAAAATCTTTGAATATCAGGTGTTGGAAGGCGGTGCGGTTTTGCCCTTTGGGACGAAAAAGTTCGTCGTGGACGCGGCTGCCGTGCGTGCGCTCGCAGGTGTGCGCTGAGTGAGAATGAAGTTTGCAGGATCGTGAGGATCCAGAGCGATAAATGATTCAGGCAAATTCGAGCTTGTTATCAGCTCCGCATATTCTACTTTCATGTGCCCCCAGAGGTGCCGGTAAAACATGGTTGCTGCTGTCGGGTTCAATTTCAAAATCAAACAACAGATGAAACATTTCGAAAGACTCACATTGATGACGGCAACCGCCGTTTATGCCGGATATTTAATCCAACAAGTCGTGAGGACGCGTGCCGAACGCTTGATTCGCCTAGCCGCTGGGGAATCTCCCTACGAACGCAGTCACCCGAGGCCCAGGGGAATGGCAAAATCCTGAGTCTTCCGGGAAATCGTCAGCATTTGCGGTGAGCAAAAAAAACGAGCACCATCCGGTACTCGTTTTTTTATCGGTTTGCGGAACCTGGAAAATTATTCAGCTGCTACGGAGCGCTCAGCGGCGGCGGGAGCGTTTGAGTAGCGCCAACGGATTTTGTTGCGCTTGGAAGCGGAACGAAGTTTGCGCTGTTTGCGCTCAGTAGGCGTTTCAAATGCGCGGCGGCGGCGCATTTCTTCAAGAATACCTTCGGTATCCAGTTTCGTTTTCAGGCGCTTGAGAGCGCGGTCAACGGGCTCACCTTTCTTCAGAGTCACTCCTCGCATGCGATGTTATTGGTTGGTTTAGTGGGGTTCCGCAATTTGGTCGGGGGCGGTTGATGAGCTTTGGCTGGTGCCTTGTCAAGACAGAACCCGTCGCTATTTTGTAAAAAATGGATGGTTGCGCGTTGGTGGCTCATCGATTAAATAATGCACGGCAGACGGTTTAGAGAAAATACATCTCGATCCGAAACACCCAAAACCTGATTTTCCTACTCTCCCTGAATTCCACAACCATGTATCGCATTCCCTTTGATCGAGTGAACTGGACCACCAGTTCGTTTCTTATTGGCACCGCATTGATCGCCCTGATCGGTTTGCCCATTTATTTGCTGAAGTTCGGAATCGACTGGTTCCAGTTCGGTATGTTTTTCTTTTATCTAGTCGCCACGATGATGAGCATCACGGTCGGATATCACCGATTGTTTTCGCATCTATCGTTTAAAGCGAAACTTCCAGTGCGCTTGTTCACGCTGATTTTCGGGGCCTGCGCATTTGAAAATGCCTGTCTGGATTGGGCGTCGGATCATCGTCGGCATCACAAACACGTCGATCATGACGAAGATCCCTACGATATTTCCAAAGGATTCATGTGGGCACACATTGGATGGTTGATGTTCAAGCTCAACCCTGAACCGCCCATGGATAACGTCAATGATCTGCGGAAAGACAAGTTGGTCATGTGGCAACACAAGTATGTTCACTGGATTGGGTTTTTCGTGGGAATCGTTATCCCTTCGGCACTCGGATACGGATGGAATTATTTCAATGGCATGGATCCTTGGATCGGAGCCTTGGGTGGATTTCTAATTGCGGGTGTTGCACGCATCGTGGTGGCCCAGCATTGCACATTTTTCATCAATTCGCTGTGCCATACGGTGGGTCGGCAGCCATACTCATCAAGCCACAGCGCCCGTGACAGCGCTGTCATGGCGTTTCTGACATTCGGTGAAGGTTATCACAATTATCATCATGAGTTCCAGCATGACTACCGCAACGGAGTGAAGCCATGGCAGTGGGATCCCTCGAAGTGGACGATTTGGACACTCTCGAAATTGGGACTTGTTGAAGGCCTGCGCCGTGTTCCTGACAGCCGGATTCTGCTTGCCGAAATGCGCGAAGCTCGTTTGCGTGCTGAGCAACATCTCATTCAGCTTCGTGAAAATAGTCCCAACCATGGTTCCGCCCAGCGGGTCAGCGACGCCGTCCATGAAATGGTCGAGAAACTCACGGCTAACTATCACGAGCTTGAAAAGGCCGTTACAGATCGGGTTACAGTTTCACGTGAATCACTTCAGGAATGGCAGAACGAAACACGCCGCACCATGCGCGAAATCCGGCGTATGGTATCTGCGTTTCCGGCATGACGTATCATTCGCCTTCTTGATGATGCAAGAAGGCTGATGGCCAGTCGTGGGTGGGGCGTGATCTGCTCTCTCTTGTCTGGACAGTCTGAATTGCTTCCATCAGGCTGCGCACGAACTTCATGAGGATTTCAGACCGTTACATTGGCAAACAAGTGCTTTTGGGCACCTTGTATGCGGTGTTGATTCTGGGATTGGTTTTGGTGCTTGGAAATTTATTCAAGAAAATCCAACCGCTGCTGGTGGACCAGAGAGCACCGCTGGCATTGGTGCTGCGTTTCGTGATCAGCGTGTTGCCGCTTTCATTGATGTACACCTTGCCTTGGGGGTTTCTTTCTGCAGTTTTGTTGGTGTTTGGCAGACTTTCCTCACATCACGAAATCACGAGTTTCCGTGTTGCTGGTGTGAGTTTGACCAGGTTGTCGGCACCGGTATTTGTAATCGGCTTACTTCTTTCCCTGGTCAGTTTATGGCTGAACACCAATGTCATTCCTCGTTCCAAGGCATCTTCGATTCAGTTGTTGTATGAGCAGGCTTCCCGTGATCCTGACTCGCTTTTAAAACCCGGCGTGGTGCAGGGAAACTTCAAGGGCAATGGAAACGACGTGCAAAAAGTGCTCATTGAGGGCAAGCGCGGTGAGTGGGTGGAGGGATTTCATTTCTATCAACTTCCAGAATCGGAGTTGGATGACCGGACTTATGTCCATGCCGCGCGTGCCGCACTGGCGGTGGATGAGGTGAAAAGCCAATTACGAGTGAAGCTGGAAAACGCGTATTTCGAGACTCACAAGACGAATGGCCAGATCGAGATCGTCTTTGCGGAGAAGGCCGAGCCTCTACTTATTGATCTAAAAACTCCAAAACAGCGACGTTTTAAAGCTGGCACCATGACGAACGCGGAGATTCGTGATGCGGTGATCGGCAGTGACCAACTCTCGACCTCTGGCAAACTGAAGTTTCGCACAGAGATGACCAAGCGTTACTCATTCTCGATGGCCTGCCTGGCTTTTGCCTTCATAGCAGTGCCGCTGGGTCTTGGTGCCCGGCGGCGGGATACCTCCAGCGGATTGGTGATTAGTTTGCTCATCGGCACAGGGTATTTCCTAGTGACCATACTCGCAGAGCAATTTCAAAACCCAATCCAGGCCACTGCCATTTTGTGGGCACCGAATATCGCCTGTGTTTTGTTAGGCCTTATCCTTTTCCGCAGGGCGCGCTTCAAGTAATCCGGCACGGTCGATGAAAATACTTCGTGAATTCATCAGGGTGGGACGGAATGTGGGCAATCATTATACCTCGGAGCATATCTCCCTATTTCCATTCGCCGCCACGCTCAAACGTTACAGCCTGAAAAAATTGTGGGCAGATTCGCGTGCCGCTTCAAATGTGACGTTACTGGCGATTTCTCAAGCGATCGCCTTCGCAGCGATCGCCGGGTTACCAGTGGTTTACGGAGTGTTATGCACTGCGGTGGCGGCATTGGTGGCACCATTCTTTGCGGCCTCCCGCCATACGATCATGGGGCCGACGAATGCCACGGCACTGATGCTCTTCAGCTTTTTTTCCGCCAATCCGGGGCTCAGCGGTCGCTGGGCAGAACTGCTTCCGTTGTTAGTTCTAATGGTCGGCATGATTGCGACGCTTGGATCATTGCTGCGAGTTGCGGATCTGATGCAATTCGTTTCCCGCAGTGTATTAGTTGGTTACATTTCCGGTGCTGCGGTATTGATTCTGGCCAATCAAACGATGCATCTACTGGGTGTTGAGGGATGGATCGATAAGGATGAGGCGACTTCGTTCGTCGGGCTGGTGATGGGGTTGGTGCGTGCATTGCCGCATGTCGATTGGGTTTCACTGGGGATCGGTGTGATGACCTTGTTGATTTACTATGGATTGATGAAGTGGAAACCGAAGTGGCCGGTGTTTGCGATCGCGTTGATCATTTCGTCCGCATTGTTTGGTTCATTGATTCGCTTTCAGGTGGCTCCCTTCGCTGACGCGGCAACTTTTAAGACATTTGGGATGGCGGAATTGATGCCCCGCGTGCCAAATCTCATTCGAGACGGCGTGTTCAATGACATATCGGCTTTGCTTGGGGTGGCGTTGGCAATCGCCTTCCTAGCATCGCTGGAAAATACCCTGATGGCCAAAGCTCTGGCTTCGCGCTCCGGAGATCATTCGGATGTCAATCAGGACATGTTCTCGGTGGGGATGGCCAACATAGCGAGTGCGATCGCCGGTGGGATGCCCGCCTCAGGTTCGCTGACCCGTTCATTGCTTAATTTTGAATCGGGAGCACGCACACGTGTCGCATCATTTTTTTCCGGAATTTACAGTTTGGGTTTTGCGGTATTGATCGCGTTCTCGGTGAAATGGGGAGTGCCATTGATTGATTACGTGCCGAAGGCGGCTTTGGCGGCGTTGGTCATCGCGCTATCGCTTTCGCTTTTCAATGTGCGAAGCATCCGGATTTGCCTGAATTCGACAGGGGATGATGCAATGGTGCTGATTACGACGTTTATTGCAGCCATGTTGGCTCCGTTGCATGTGGCGATTTTCATTGGGGTGGCGCTTTCGATCAGTCTGTTTTTGCGCAAGGCGAGTCGGCCGTATTTGGTGGAGTATGAGTTCAGCGATGAGGGCGAGCTGCGCGAGATGGGAGAGAAACGAAAGCGTCCGATTCCTGCGATCTCGATCGTTCACGTTGAGGGCGACTTGTTCTTTGGGGCCGCCGAGTTGTTTCGGACACAGATCCAGCGGACGGTATCAGATCCGGCGATTCAAGTGATCATTCTGCGTCTCAAGAATGCGAGGCATTTGGATGCCACCAGTGTGATGGCCTTGGAAGATTTGATCCGATTCATGCGCGGCAAGAATCTTCATTTGATTATTTCCGGAGCCTCGCGTGAAGTTTACCGGGTACTGAAAAAATCCGGAGTGCTGGTGACTTTGCAAGAGGGATGCGACCGCAGGGCGGGTGAGTCCAACTTGTTTATCACCAATCCGCGAAATCCCAATTTATCGACCCGGGGTGCGCTCAAGCGCGCCCAGCAACTCCTCGGAACCGACAAGGCGGATATCAGGATTTTTTACGATCCGAACCAGCAGGTGCAGAAGCCGTGAAGGTTCAACCGAGCACGTCGTCCATGGCATCGATGAGTTCCTGCATGGTGGCAGGGGTTTCATTGCCCATGTTCGAGATGCGGAAGGTGAGTCCCTTGATTTTGCCGTAGCCGCCGTTGATAGCGAATCCGTGCTTGGAGTTGAGGGTCTTGATGAAGGCGGATTGCTCAAAGCCAGCCGGGGTGTGGAAGCAGGTGAGTGAAACCGATTGTCGGCCTTCCGGGGCGAAGTTTTTGAAGCCGCGGCGTTGTCCCCATTCATGGATCATGGCGTTGTTCGCGGCATGGCGCGCATAACGGTTTTTTACACCTTCTGCAGCGATGACGCCGAGGATGTGTTGGAGGCCAAAGATCAGTGAGATGGCCGGTGTGGAGGGCGTGTTGTTTTGGGCCGCGTTTTTTGCGAATTCGATGAAGTCGAAATAGTAGCCACGATTTGGCATGCCCTCGGCGCGTTCGAGCGCGTCTTGTGAGCAGGCGAAGACCGTGAGTCCGGGTGGTAGGGCGAGCGCTTTTTGAACACCGGCGAGCAAGACATCGATTCCGAGCTCGTCCATGGCGATCGGCATAGCGGAGAAGGATGAAACCGCATCCACGACGAACAGAACACCGGGAAAGGATTTCACGACCTTGGCGATGCCTGCGACATCGTTCATCACGCCGGTAGAGGTTTCATTATGGATAAGCGTGACGAGATCGAAACCGCCTTCTTCAAGTTTCGCCCTGACGGTTTCCGGCGAGATTGCGTCGCCCCACTCGACTTGGATTTTTTCGGCCGCGATACCCATGCTCTTGGCGACGCTGAACCATTTGTCCGAGAACGCACCACAGCAAAGAGTGAGCACTTTTTTCGCGCAGAGATTTTTCAGTGAGGCTTCCATGATTCCCCATGCGGAGGAGGTGGATAGAAAAAACGGGCGGGTGGTGCCGGCGAGTTCTTGCAAACCTGGTTGGGTGGATGCGTAAAGTGCCTCAAACTCGCTGCCGCGGTGGCCGATCATGGGTCGGCTCATGGCAGCGAAGGTTTCTTTTGAAACGTCGATAGGTCCTGGGATGAAGAGTTTGGCCATGGTGGTGATGTGATTTATGGTTGGTGATGATTTAAACGATGATGGAATATCTACGATCTTCAGGAGTTTTTGACGGTTGATCTATCAAATTTTTTAAAGCAAACTGTAAGATTCGAGCAAGGTGGTTAGTTTGGCCGTGTGGTCTGCGGAAAGCGGAGCGAGCGGCAGGCGGAGTTCGGCGGTGCAGTGGCCTTGGAGGGCGACTGCGGTTTTGATAGGGACCGGGTTGACGTCGAGCGTCATCAGGCCGCGCATCAGCGGATAGTATTGCTTTTGAATCACTAAGGCTTCGTCGAAAGAGCCGTTCAGGCAGGCGCGGACGAGGCGAGCAATGACATCAGGAATCAGATTGGACGCGACTGAAACTAGGCCGATTGCACCACAAGCAATGAATGGCAAGGTGAGCGGATCATCACCACAGAGGATGCTGAAGCCTTCGGGAACGACTTGAACGAGTTGATTGACCCGGTCCACTGAGCCGCCGGCTTCCTTGACGGCGGTGATGTTTGGGCACTCGGCCGCAAGGCGGGCAATGGTTTCGATGGAGATTTCGATCACCGAGCGTCCGGGCACGCTGTAGAGCATGATCGGCAGACTGGTGGCTTGCGCGATGGCTTTGAAATGGAGGAAAAGGCCTTCTTGCGAGGGCTTGTTATAGTATGGGCAAACTTGAAGGGAGCCGGTGGCACCAAGCTTTTCCGCAGCTGTGGTGAGTTCGATGGCCTCGGCGGTGGCGTTAGCGCCCGTGCCAGCGATGACTTCGCAGCGACCAGCGGCAAATTCGACGGCTAGGCGGATGACTTCGATGTGTTCGCTGGTATCGAGAGTGGGTGACTCACCGGTTGTTCCTACCGGGACGATTCCATCCACGCCGCCGGCGATTTGGCGTTCGATAAGGGATTGAAAGGCAGGAATGTCGATGGCTCCGTTTCGAAATGGAGTGATAAGAGCGGTGTAGGTGCCGGAAAAACTCATGGCGGGGGGATCATGGACGATCCGACGCGCACGTCAAAGCCGTATCCTGCATGGAAGCGAAAAAGTGGCGCCATGTTTGGCTCATGGGGTGCTGGCGGATGCGGGCGGCAGTTCGATGATTCGGCAAACCCCGTGTTCCACGGTGAAGCGGACGTCTCTTCCGCAAAGCACAGCGCCGAAGATGCGGTCTGAGTCCACTGTGCGGACGGCCGGGCGCGGATCGAGCGACAAGGCTTCGCGAATGAGCGCTTGAGCACGATCCGGCAAATGGGCGAAATCCGCTTTCGCGGTATCAGTCACCTCGACGATGAGTCTTGGGATTTCTTCGTTGGCGAACCCAGTCGTCGCCTCAGGCAGGGACTCTGCGTAGGGCAGGTAGGGTTTGATGTCGAAAATCGGTGTGCCGTCGAGTAGATCCAGGCCACCTAGCAAAAGCTTGGGGGCGTCCTTGGTGTCGAGATCGATGCCTTCCAGTTTTACCAAGGATAGGCCGAGACCATTAGGGCGAAAAGTGGAGCGGCTGGCAAAAACGCCGACCCGTTGATTTCCACCGAGACGGGGCGGGCGGACGGTTGGATTCCAGCCTTGGCCGATGGATTCGTGAAAGCCGAAAATCAACCAAAGATGAGAGAATCCCTCGATGCCGCGGATGGCTTCCGGGCTCCGATAAGCATCATGGAAAACCAACTCGCCCCAAGCACTTGGGCAGAGCCCTGGTTGGCGGGGAATGCCGAATTTCCCACCGAAGCAGGAGCGAACGAAGGCGATCGGCTCTAAAATCATCGGCAGAAAAATCAGGACGGACGGAGTGAACTCGGCCCGTGGTTGAGTTGCTTCAGCGGGTCTTTAGATGGATACTTGAACGCAGCATGCCGCCTTCCCGGCGGGCATGGACGGTGAGTTTGTCCAAATCTTCCAGGGCGGTGATGAATTCAGCCGCTGTTTTCAAATCATCGGTTGAGATGCCTAGGCCCTCGGAGTTTTTCTCCAATACCTCATGCATTTCTTGTGAGAATTTTTCGAGTGTTTTGAAATTCATTGTGAACTGAAATCCGGTGCGGTTTTCGCCACCAGCGGCAGCCTGGGTGAGCAGGTCGAGCGCTTGGTTTTTTGAGGTCGATGCAGCGAACCATTGATCGCCCACAGTTACGGATGGCATGAAGTCATCGTTGAAAACTGGCAGAGGGAAGAACCAAGTGGTGTAACCGTTCTTTTCCGAGCTGATGGGTTTTTGCATCGGGATTTCCTTATCGATCATGCCGCTGACCTTGGTAAGGACATTGGTTAGGCTGGTGTTAAGGTTCTTCCATGAACCAGCAAGTTTCGCGCGATCCGTGACGGGGACGATCACCGAAATCCGTGGGAATTTTCCTGTATCGACTACGGGTTGCGGAATGCCGGGAAGAGTGGGCACTGAGCCTTTGAGGTCCATGACCCAAGCGTATTCATTGCCGAGACCGCCACCAAAATCATTGCTGATAGAATCCCATATCGCCACGGCATCGGTGCGGAATTGAGTATTGAACATTTTGGCGATTTCTTTAAACTTCGCCATATTTTCATCTTCCATTGGCAGCTCGGAGACTTTCATCGCAGCTGCATAAGAGGTCTCCATGATGGCTTCAATATAAGCGCGTGCTTTTTCATCGTAAACGGTTTCGGTGGTCATGTTCGCGAACATCACGACGTCTTCCGAGTCACCCAGCGAAGCCAGCTTGTTAGGTGATTTCCAATCGACCATGCCGATGTCAGTGCCGCCGAAGGATTCAATTTTCATGCCATTTTCGTAAAACGCGGCCACTCCAAGAGCTTCGGTGCCAGCCAGTTTGAGGAGTGTTGCCTCGCGCTCTGCGACCATGCGAAGCAGGGTTTCGAGGTCACGAGTGGTGCCTAGCCCTTCAGAAGCGGCAAGTCCGTCGCTTAGGCCGCTGGCCATATCGGCGAGGCCACCGGTGGATAATCTCATCAGATCGAGAGAGTCTTTCTGGCCGTAGATCACGGCGGCGAGTTGCTTGGAGGCATAAGGATCACAGAAGGCCAAGGCCTCGGTGGCAACCAGCGATTGTTTGATATCCGGGGCGAACTTCAGGTCATCGATGGACGCACCGATAAAGAGGACGACATAATCGCCGAGGGTTCCGCTGAGGATGACGGGGTCTTTCTTGGCGACTGCTGCCAGCAGTCTGTCCACGTTGGCAGAATCCATCATTTCCTCCATCTCATCGCGGTCTTCGGCCATCAAGGCGGAGATTTTGGCACCGGAGATTTTGTGACCGGAGAATTTTTGGCCAATTTTTTCGACTTCGACTGGTTCGACCATTTCGCCAAACATCGTGAGATTTTCGATGAGAGCGGCGATTTGCTGAGCGGCGGCGTCGCGATCAGACGCGGGAGCTCGAAATGCCAGATAGAGTGGAGGCATGTTCATTTTTTCGAACAAGGCCAATCCAGATTCCGGATCAGCGAGCAGTTCTTTAAACATTTCCGGGCCGTAGGAGTCTTCGAGCTCGGATGCCATGGAAGAAAGGTCATCAGACTTGGCTGCCACTACAAACGCTTTGGCCAGCGAACGCATTTGAAAATAGCCCATTCGGCGATAAAGGGTGAGGAGATTGGTGGTTTGTTGGCCGACTGGTTTTCCGAGAGCGATGGTGAATTCGGATCCAAAAAGCGCTCCCGGGCCCATTGGATCGGCATCAATTGGGAGATCCGCAGGCTCTGAGGCAAGATCCTGTTCGCCTTCAGGGAGTGCGAAATCTTCTTCCATTTCTTCTCCTGCGGGGGCGAATTCTCTTCCTTGGCCCATCATGCCCATGCCCATTTGGGATTGGATGAGTTTCCAGAGTTTACTGGACTCCATGATCTCCGCAGTTTTCGAGCCATTATGAAATGCCATGACGACTTCGGTATCTTGCGGGAGGTGTTTCACGAATCCAAGCTTGGCGGCGCGTTCCTCGGGACTGAGCGCCGAGTTTTTGACCGGTGGGGCGGGTGGGGGAGTCGGAACCGGCTTTTCCGCAATCACTGCGGGTTGCTGAACGGCCTCGGGGGGCTTGGAAACCTCTTTTTTCTCACACGCGCCGAGGCAAAAAGCCATTGCGGGAACCATCAGCCAAGTCGCACAGTTTCTCATAAGGCGCGGACGCTAATGCCACGATGGCGTTCTAGCAAGCGGATTGGTCCGCATGACGGTGAAAATTTGCGTCAGTTCTCTCCGATCATAGGAGCTAGGCCTCGGATCGGATGGGGTGTCCCGATTCCGCATTGTTTGCCTGTATTTTGCCTTGCAGGGACGAAGGTGGACGTTAGTCTCCAAGTCACGTCTGGCACATTCTTGATGCTGGATTTCACATCAAACCCTCTGATTTACAGATGAAAATCGCCTTTATTGTCACCGCCGCCGCCCTACTTGCCGCTTCCTGTTGCCCGAATACCGCGCCTCCTTCCAAGCAGCCGGTTTACGTCGCACCCACGAAATGAATTCTTTTGCCTGGCACTCAAATAAGGGCCGGGCACCCCTCCATGCTTCATTTGGAGGTTTCATATTTTGACAGAACCTAACGTAACCGATCCCATGATTCGCATCATTTCCGCAATTGTCGTTTCCTCTTTCGCATTGTTGGCTGCTTCATGTTGCTGCACCAGCGAGGCGAAGCCGCCGAGACTTCGTTCGCTTCCGCAATTCCAGGAAATTCAGGCCGCGTCTGCTGGTCAGGAAGTGCTGAACGAAAAGTGATCGCCCAGCAGGCCGGAAAATAAATCCATCATCGCGTGGAAGCATTTTACCAGTGCTTGAAAAATGCGTTCGTGATCTTGCAATGGTTGGCATTGGTGCCATCTTTGCAAGATTGTTCACTGGATTTGAGTGACGTCCAGTAAGGCATTCTTGATTTTTCTCATGAACCTGCCGCTTGCGGCTTTGACATTCTGGATGTCCCTATGCAGTTTTTCGGCCCGCCGACAACCACGGCGTCATTTCACATCATGGGAAAAAGCCTTTTTCAAAAAGTATGGGACGCCCACACCGTCGGAACTCTCGCGGACGGACGCACGCAACTCTTCATTGGCACCCACCTCATTCACGAGGTGACATCGCCCCAAGCCTTCGGAATGCTTCGTGATCTCGGGCTGAAGGTGAAATTCCCGCAACGCACTTTCGCTACGGTGGATCACATTGTCCCGACCATCGATCAAGATGCCCCACAAGACCCACTTGCTGCGGAAATGATGCAGGCGCTTCGTCAGAATGCCGATGACTTCGGAGTGACTTATTTCGATCTCGCATCCGGAAAACAAGGCATTGTCCACGTTGTCGGACCGGAGCAGGGGATCACCCAACCGGGAACTACAATCGCCTGCGGCGACTCTCACACCGCCACTCACGGGGCATTCGGAGCGATTGCTTTCGGCATCGGCACCACCCAAGTGCGTGATGTTCTTGCCAGCCAGACCATCGCGCTTGCACCGGTCAAAGTCCGGCGGATTGAGGTCAATGGCGATCTAGCACCTGGAGTTTATGCCAAAGATGTGATCCTGCACATCATACGTTTGTTAGGTGCCAAAGGCGGCATCGGCTACGCTTATGAATATGCTGGTGACGTGTTTGATCGGATGTCGATGGAAGAACGGATGACGGTTTGCAATATGTCCATCGAAGGTGGGGCGCGCTGCGGATATGTCAATCCGGACGCCAAGACCATCGCATACCTGCACGGCCGTCCCTACGTTGATATGACGGATTTCGATGCCACGGTCGCCCGCTGGTTGTCCTTCGCTTCCGATGCCGACGCCCACTTTGATGATGTGGTCAAAATCAATGCCGCGGAGATTGAGCCGACAGTCACCTGGGGGATTTCTCCGGATCACGGGATCTCAATTTCAGAGAATATTCCAGATCCTGCAACAGCCAGCACACCGCTGGAAAAGGAATCCATCGATGAGGCGCTGGCTTACATGAAGCTCGCGGCCGGCACGCCGATCAAAGGCGTGAAAATTGATGTTGCTTTCATCGGTTCCTGCACCAACGGCCGAATTTCCGATTTCCGTGAAGTGGCAAAATACATTCAAGGTCACAAGGTGGCTGCCGGAGTGAAAGCCATCGTCGTTCCGGGTTCGCAAATCGTGGCGATCCAATGCGAACAGGAAGGATTGCCAAAAATTTTCACCGATGCTGGCTTTGAATGGCGGGGTGCCGGCTGCTCGATGTGTCTCGCCATGAATCCGGACAAACTCGTCGGCGATCAACTCTGCGCCTCGTCATCTAACCGAAATTTCAAGGGTCGCCAAGGATCACCCACCGGTCGCACCATCCTCATGTCTCCGGTCATGGTCGCCGCCGCCGCGATCAACGGCTGTATCTCCGATGCTCGTGAGTTGTTCCATCTGGAAAAACCTGCAGCAGTCGCATAGTTTCAACTCGCTGCCATGAGCACCTCCGCCCACAAATTGCCGATTACCGCCGCCGAGTATCTCGAAGGAGAACTCCGCGCGGAGGTTCGTCATGAATTCGTGGATGGACGTGTTTACGCGATGTCCGGTGCTAGCCGGAGACACAACGAAATCTGTGGCGATCTCTACAGTGATCTCAAAGCCCACCTCCACGGTGGTCCCTGCCGGACCTACATCGAGGCGGTGAAAGTTCAGATCGCCGATGACATAGGGGAAGCTTATTACTACCCAGATGTCTTTGTCGCCTGCGAAGCGGGAGACGATGATTCCCACGTCGTCCACGATCCCAAGTTGATCATCGAAGTCCTATCCGATTCCACCTCGCGCATCGACCGCACGGACAAACTCACCAATTACAAACGCATTCCGACCGTCGAGGAAATCGTTCTCATTGAGCAGGAATGGCCGGAGATTGTTGTTTTCCGTCGATCAGAGCGTTGGAAGCGCAACCTCTACACCCAGTTTGAAACCATCGTCCGGCTCAACTCCATCGGTTATGCCGCACCTCTAGCTTCATTCTATCAGTCCAATCCCTTCCCTCCGGACGTCCAACGTCCATGGTATCACCTCAACCGCATTGATGACTGATTGATTCAGTCTTAAATCTCAAATCTCAACTTCCATCAACATGGCACTCGAACCCGTCCTCAAAGTCTCCGGCCGCGCAGTTTTTATTCCCGGCGCGGATATCGATACGGACCGCATCATTCCGGCGCGTTTCATGAAATGCGTCACCTTTGACGGCCTCGGCGAATATGCGTTTTACGACGTGCGCTTCAATTCTGAAACCGGAGAAAAGACCAACCATCCGCTTAACGATCCGCGTTTCTCGGATGCCTCCATTCTCGTCGCTGGCGTCAACTTCGGCTGTGGTTCCTCCCGCGAGCACGCCCCACAATCGCTGCGGAAATATGGTTTCAATGGCGTGATCGCCGAATCGTTCGCGGAGATTTTTTTCGGAAACTCCACCACGCTTGCCATGCCCTGCGTGATCGCGACCGCCGCAGATGTCGTGAAACTCCGCGATGCCATCGAAGCGGATCCTACCACCGAAGTAACCATTGATGTGGAAAAGCTTCAGGTCCACACCTCGGGCGGGCTCGAATTTTCCGTCACCATGCCAGACTCGGCCCGCGATGCCCTGATTTCCGGCCGTTGGGATCCGATTCAAGAATTGTTGGATAATGATGCGGCAATCAACGCCAGAGCGCGTGAGTTGTATAATGTCTGACCCGGTTTCTCCGAGGGCTCCGCATTTTATGCCATAAACCCTGCGGGGTTTTGTGCAGGACATGCGGAGCTTGCGAGCGGCCAAGATGCGAGATTCCAGAGCTTTTCCATGGCTGTTCCCAAAAAACCAAATCTCGACTCCGTAACCACGATCAACGATGATGGATCGCGCTATTTCTTGCATCCTGCGGATGTTAGGGGAGCTTGGGTGGCCTCCCGACGTTTGGTCGGCGTTTTTCTTATTGGGATTTATATTTTGCTGCCTTGGATTCCAATCAATGACAATCCTGCGGTGTTCCTTGATGTCGAGAATCGGATGTTTCACCTCTTTGGCCTGACTTTGGTGCCACAAGACTTGTGGGTGATGTTTTTTGCAGTCAGTGGTCTTGGTTTTGCTTTGTTTTTTGGAACATCCTTGTTAGGTCGAATCTGGTGTGGATGGGCTTGTCCATATACGGTTTTTCTAGACCATGTGTTCCGTAGGATCGAGCGTTGGATTGAGGGCGACGCGCCCGCGCGCAGGGCTCTTGATAAAGCGTCGTGGACTGCCAGCAAGATTTTCAAGCGAGTTCTAAAACACGGGATTTATTTCATCATCTCAGCCGTGATCGCACATGTGTTTTTATCTTATTTTGTCTCATTGCGCCGGCTTTATGACCTCATGCGTGAGAGTCCGCTGCAGCACGCTACTGCTTTCGGCATTGTCTTGTTTCTCACGCTTACGTTATGGTTTTGTTTTGGTTATTTCCGCGAGCAGTTTTGCATCATCATGTGCCCCTACGGAAGACTTCAGGGAGCTCTCACAGATGATGACACAGTCAACGTCGGCTACGACGAGAAACGTGGTGAACCCCGCGGCGCAAAGGGTAAGGCGAAAGGCGATTGCATTGATTGCCAACGTTGCGTGCAAGTCTGCCCTACTGGTATCGATATCCGCAATGGCTTGCAACTCGAATGCATCGGCTGCACCGCATGTATCGATGCCTGTGATGATATCATGACCAAGGTCGGCCGACCTAAAGGCTTGATTCGTTATGATTCCTTCAATGGATTTGCAGGAAAAGCCCGCCGCTTTCTACGGCCACGGATTTATGCATATTGTGCTTTGGCGGCTCTCGGCTTAGGTGCTCTCGTGTTGGTGGCTTCAAACAAGGCGAGACCCTTCAATGCCACGGTATCCAGAGTCGGAGGAGCCGGATTCTACAGTGATGCAGCCTCAGTGAGAAATATTTATAAAGTGCGCGTCATGAACAAGCGCAACCAAGAAGCCACTGTCACCATCCGCCTTGGCAAGAACTGTCCGCCCGGCTATGAGCTGAGCGGTGCCGAGCAGACGTTCACAGTCGGTGTTCTCGATGAATTATCCCGCACCTGTGTGGTAGTCGCCCCGATGAATGCTTACATTGGCGTCTCAGACATTATTCTCGAGATTCATGCCAACCCCGGAGACGTCACTTTGGAAAAAACCGTCCGTTTTCTTGGCCCTAATCCACAATCGCTCGCCTCCCCGAAACCCTGAATCAGAATGAAAACCATCGCCGAATTCGTTTCCCGGAATCCATGGATCTATATTGTCTTGGCCTTCGTTTTTTTGCTGGGAGCATGGTTCACGCTTATTTCGGTGGCTGTAAAATACGCGCCCGAGCAAATCGAGGTGAGCAAATGAATTGTAACCCTCTAACCGTATGACCACCACTGCCGCTCTTGTTGCCGGACTTGCCACAAGCCTGCATTGCGCAGGCATGTGTGGTCCGATCGCTTGCGGTTTGGGGACGCTCGCGAAATCCGAAAGTGAGCGTCTCACAGCGGCTTCGCTCTATCATGGAACACGTCTGGTCTCTTATGGCATCATCGGCGGGATCTGCGGGGCTCTCGGTCAGCAACCGCTCAAGTGGTTTTTTGATTCGCCAGCGGTGTTGCTGCCATGGGTGATGGTGTTGGTGCTGTTGATCATGGCCCTTGGTTTGGACAAAAAAGTTCCTCGGCCCGCCATCCTGAATCGTTTCACTGCGCGTGCGCGATTCAAAGCCTGCAAGCTCTCCGCTTATGGTGGGGCTTCGGCGATGGGTTTGCTCACGCCATTTCTCCCCTGTGGACCGCTCTACTTGGTGTTTGGAGCCGCTTTGTTAGCCGGATCGGCTGCTAAGGGAGCCGAGTTCACCCTCGCGTTCGGGCTCGGCACGGTGCCTTTGCTGTGGCTCGCCCAGCACCAGTTTCACCGAATTCGTGCGGCACTGACTCCACTTGCCATGAACCGGATGCGGCGGGGGCTTGCCTTGGTCACGGCGTTGATGCTCGCATGGCGTCTCCACGGCACGGTGCCGCCTGAATTTTATGGGCGGGAAAACACACCAGAACCAGCGGCTAAGGAACTTCCCTCATGCTGTCATTGATCTGCCAGTGGTCGTCGCCCTTACCAGATTTTTCAAGCCCATGCACGGTTAGATCTCAGGGGCGATGATGATTTACGGATTGATTATTCGTTTTCCAACATGCATTTTACAACCAACCCAATAATACCATGATAGAATCCACCAGATCCACCCGCCGTGAATTTCTCAAGGCCAGCAGTTTAGCCGGAGTGGCTATCGGCTTCCCAACCATCATCCCCGCACGCGTTCTTGGTGCGGATGCACCGAGTAAAAAAATCAATATTCTACAGATCGGCTGCGGACGAATTGGCCGCGATATGGACATGCCTGGTATCCTGCGCCAGGACGCCGCCCGTCTCGTAGCTGTCTGCGACCTTGATTCATTGCGTCTAACCGATGCAAAAAACTTGGTTGAAGGTCATTATAAGAAACGTGACATCGGCCTGGCAGCCGCCACTTATGGCGACTATCGCGAAGCTCTTCAACATCCTGACATCGACGCCGTTTCCGTCAGCACGCCTGACCATTGGCACGCAGAGCCGGTGATTGCCGCAGCTCTGTTAGGCAAAGATATCTACGTTCAAAAGCCGCTCACGATGACGCTGAAAGAAGGTCGCGAGGTCAGCGACGTGGTTCGCAAACAGAAATGCATGTTTCAGATCGGCAGCCAGCAACGCTCGGGCGCGCAGTTTCGCATCGCCTGTGAAATGGTCCGCAGCGGTCGCATCGGTAAACTTCACACCGTTAGGATTGGTCTGCCTAGTGATCCCTCAGGCGGCAGTGTGGAAGAAATTCCGGTGCCACCGAACTTCAATTATGCCATGTGGCTCGGTTCCACGCCGGTTGCGCCATACACCGCAGATCGCACGCACGCACAGGGACCGGATTTGAAATCCCGTTACCGCGCGAGGCCTGGCTGGTTGCGCATCGAGGATTACTGCCTCGGTATGATCACCGGCTGGGGCTCCCATCACGTGGATATCGCGCACTGGGGCATGGATACCGAACTTACCGGACCTATTTCGATTGAAGGTAAAGCGGAGTTTCCAAAAACCGGCCTTTGGAATGTGCACGGTCCCTATCACATCGAAATGAAATACGCGAATGATACAACCGTCATCATCGATCACAAATTTCCCAACGGTGTGCGCTTCGAAGGCAGCGACGGATGGATTTTCGTCACCCGCGGTGGCGAGCGCGTCACAGCTTCCGACCCGATTCTCAAAGGCGCTGCATCGAAATCTCTGCAAGCCAGCAAACCGGAAATTCTCAGTACTCCTCTTGGTGCTAGCGACGTTCACTTGCATGAAAGTCCAAACGGCGACCATCATCTCGATTGGATTACCAGCATGCAAACGCGCAAGCCTGCGGTCACTTCGGCCGAAGTCGCGCATCGCTCGACGAGCGCGTGCATGATCGGTTGGATTTCGATGAAGCTCGGGCGCAAACTCACTTGGGATTCTGAAAAAGAGGAATTCAAGGACGATGATATGGCCAACTCCATGCGTTCACGCGCTCAGCGAGCACCCTATGGCATCGACAACATGAAGAAATAATCATAGAGTGTCCGGATTGATCAATCGTCCAGATTTTCACGCTCGCCAAAAGACAAAGGCCGCGGTCAATAGCACGAGAGATGCGAAGGCAAAGCGCAGGGATTTTTCAGGTAGGAGTGAGGCGAATTTTCCACCTGCTAAAACGCCTACCCCTGCGATGGTGGCGAAAACAGCGGCGAGTGCCCACGGCATAGGTGCCTCCACCATGCCGGAGATGACAAACATTCCGGCCGCTTTAAAATACACGTCACCAGCACGGGCAGCGTGAAAATGCTACCGCCCACGCCGGTGATGCCGAGCGAAAGGCCGATGGCAATGGCACCTAACAGGGCGAGTGTGTTCATCCCATCAGTCCGGTTGGGATCTCAGCGAAGGGACCATCGACGTGTACCACGTCGTGGCCGCGTGAGGCGAGAAACGCCGACGCAAGGGCGGCACGGATTCCGCTGCCGAAGTGGACGAAGAGCGGTTTGCCGGATGGCTCTTCATCGATGCGTGCGGCGAGTCGGGTGTAAGCGATGATTTTCGCAGGCTGGTGTAGATCGTGCGCGCTCTGGGTTCCATGGCACCAGCCTGAACGGCAGCGCTTTCGAGTAAATCCGGACGCCCGACGTCGCCGACGAAAATGAAGTCACCCGTTAGAAGCGCGATCGGCTCGTTTGCACCGCCGCCAATGTCGGTGACCAGAAAACTCATGTGCTCAGGTATGTGGCCGGGTGTGAGCAAGGCTTTCAGTTGAGTGGTTCAGACAGCGCACGAATTACTTTCGCATTTGATGCCGGAGCGTTGGTTCCATGGCATTTTGGCAAGTATCATCGCCATGCCGCACCAATCGGTGATGCCCGCAATCATCAGTCCTGCGCCGACAAACGCGCTGACGCCATAGAATCCAGGATGCACCCAAGTGCCAAGAATCACACCGCTGAGAGCCATGAAACCAGCGGCGATGCGCACCTGTCGCTCAAGAGAGAGAGCCTTGCGGCCGCGGTTGACTGGCAGTCCCGCTGCATCCCACGCGGTAACTCCGCCTTCGAGAATGACGATATTTTCGCAACCTGCGGCGCGGAGCTTTTGGAGCGCTTGCTCCGCCCGCTTGCCGCTGCGGCAAATGAGAACGCAGGCATCGGCTTGCTCGGCGGCTGTTTTTACAGCGGCCAGATCCAAGCGGTCCAGTGGCATGAGTGTGGAGCCAGTGAGGTGGATTTCCCCGTGCTCGGCAGGAGTTCTGACGTCAATGAGGGTGACTCGTTTTCCGGATTGGAGGTCTTGATTGAGTTGTTTGGGCTGGATATTCATGGGATTGGCTAATGTTAAAACTGCTATATAGCTACATAATTATACTTGCAAGGGAAATTTTTTCACTTATTTTGCGATTGATGAAACTTGATTCACAGCAACTCGAACGCGTGGCAAATTTATTCAGGGCGTTTTCGGAAGCTACCCGTCTGGCGATCATACAAGAGTTGAAGTTGGGAGAACTCAGTGTTTCCGAGATCGTCGTGAGGCTGAGCACCAGCCAGGCGAATGTTTCCAAACAACTGAAGCTACTGCACGACACCGGTTTGGTGAGTCGGCGGAAGCTTGGCACCCAGGTTCTCTACAAGATCGCGGATCCGATGGTGCTGGAACTTTGTGCGCTGGTTTGTGACAAGTTGAACCGGGATGCGATCAAGCCAGCGTCGTTGAAATTCTGATGGGATTCCCGCTCTTGCGTCCCCGGCAGCAACCGTTTAGGAACTCCGAAACAATTTTCCCATGGCTGCAGATTACACCGAAGACGACATCAAATCCCTCGATTGGCGCGAACACATCCGGATGCGCCCGGGCATGTATATTGGCAAACTCGGCGATGGCACATCACCCGACGACGGCCTTTACATCCTCCTCAAAGAGGCGATCGACAACTCGATCGATGAGCACATCATGGGCTACGGCAAGGAGATCCGCGTCGAGATCGATGAGGAAGGCCGCGTGGAAGTACGCGATTTTGGCCGGGGTATTCCTCTGGGGAAACTTTTTGATTGTGCGGCGCAAATCAATACCGGCGCGAAATATGATAGTGAGGCGTTCAAAAAATCCGTGGGACTGAATGGTGTCGGTATCAAGGCTGTGAATGCGCTTTCGGATTTCTTCGAGATCCAGGCATGGCGCGAAGGCGAAACGAAGGCGCTCGAATTTTCCAAGGGCAAGCTCACGGTGGATATGAAAAATCCGCGCCGCGACGATGGTGCAAACGGCACACGGCTAGCTTTCGAACTCGACCGCACTATTTTTCCGGCCAAAGCGAAATACAAAGACCCATTCGTCGAGAAGATGTGCCGGTATTATTCCTATCTGAATCCGGCGCTCACCATCAATTTCAACGGCAAGAAATTCCGTTCGAAGGATGGCTTGTTGGATTTATTGCGTGAGGAAATGGAAAATGAGCCACTCTATCCGCCGATTCATCTGGTCGGCAAGGACATCGAGATCGCTTTCACTCATACCGCTGAGAGCAGCGAGGAATATTATACTTTTGTCAACGGACAGAACACTTCGCAAGGCGGCACCCACCTCGTCGCGTTTCGCGAAGCGCTGGTGCAGGTAATTCGCGGGTTTTACAAAAAACAATATGAGCCCTCGGATATTCGGGCCGGTATCGAGGCTGCAATCTGCGTGCGGATCGTGGAACCCGTGTTCGAATCCCAGACCAAGACCAAACTCGGGTCCGCTGGCATCGCTCCGGATGGTGAATCACTGAGGACGTTTATCGGGAATTTCCTCAAACAAAACCTCGATAACTATCTGCATAAAAATCCGCAGGTGGCCGAGACCATCCAGAAGCGCATCCTGTCTGCGGAACGTGAACGCAAAGACCTCAAAGGCATCCAAAAGCTCGCCCGCGAACGCTCGAAACAGGCAAAAGTCCACAACAAGAAACTGCGCGATTGCCGTGTGCGTTTTGATAGCAAACACAAGCGCCGCGAAGAATCCACACTCTTCATCACCGAGGGCGACTCCGCTTCCGGTTCGATCACCAAGAGCCGCGACGTGGAAACACAAGCGGTGTTTTCGTTGCGTGGGAAACCGCTCAACACCTTCGGTCTGGCGCGTAAGATCGTTTATGAAAACGAGGAGTTCGCCCTGCTTCAGGCCGCACTCAACATCGAAGACGGCATCGAGTATTTGAGATATAACAAAGTCGTCATCGCCACCGATGCCGACGTCGATGGTATGCACATTCGATTGTTATTGCTGACGTTTTTCCTGCAGTTTTTTCCGGAAATGATCCGTGACGGGCATTTGTATATTCTGCAAACCCCGCTTTTCCGGGTCCGCAACAAGAAGGAAACCATCTATTGTTACGATGAGGACGAGCGCAAAAAAGCCATCGCCAAACTCGGTAAAAATGCCGAAATCACCCGCTTCAAGGGCCTTGGTGAAATTTCGCCAGACGAGTTCGGCTTCATGATCGGCCCGGGCATGCGACTTGATCACGTTGAGTATGAAGAAGGCAAGGGAGTCAAGGAGTTGTTAGCTTTCTACATGGGGAAGAACACTCCGGACCGCCAGGACTTCATCATCGCCAACCTCCGTGATGACGTGGACAAACAGATTGAGGTGGCCGTGGCGTAATGGCAACTGAACCGGACGCGTCTAATGTTCAATCGGGTTGCTGTGATTTTGTGTCGGAGATTCCAGGTTGCACATCGAGCGCCGCAAGGCCAGTCTGCTTCGGCTAACCGACGTGTCGGTGAAAATTTTTCCGTAAACGATGAATAAACCCAGCGATGATCCGTCCAAAAGCCTGCGGAAACCTGTCGGTCCCGTCGATCTGGATGATGTGACCGCCGATCCAGACGATGATCTCCGGCTGGTTGCGCTGGCACAGCAAGGGGACCTCGGTTGCTACGATGTGCTGGTGACCCGCCACCGAGGAAAAATTTTTGCCATGATCCGCAACATGATTCATCAGGAAGCCGATGCATGGGATCTCTCGCAGGAGGTCTTCATCAAGGCATGGAATGCTTTGCCGCGTTTTGAGGCAAGGGCGCGGTTTTCGACGTGGCTTTATCGGATCGCTCACAACGTGGTTTACGACTGGACGCGTAAGCGCAAGATCGAGAGTGCGGGCGAGTTCAACGACGAGATTTTCGAGCGGGAGCAGATTGACTCCGGCTCGTTCACGACTCCATCCGGCGGCGAATCTCCGGATGAAACGATGGCCTCAGGTGAGCTCCGCGAAAAGATCGAGGCTGCGCTCGGAAAATTGTCCGCCGAACATCGTGAAGTGGTCGTCTTAAAAGATGTGCAGGGACTTTCCTACAAGGAAATCGCGGTGGTGATGGGTTGCTCGATCGGCACCGTGATGAGTCGCCTGTTTTACGCTCGCCAGAAACTCCAAACCATGCTAAAACATGAATACGAAATGTGATGAAACCATGTTGGCCTTGTGGCTGGAGGATGAATTGCAGGGTGAGGAATTCATCACTGCAGAGGAATTTTTCGGAAAAAATCCGGAGATGATCTCCGCGCGAGAGGAAACCCGGCGCTGGCGCGCCATGATGTCAGTGGCCATCCCTGCCTCTGTGGAGCCGCCGCACTCCGAATTTTTCAACAGCCGCATCACTCGGACGGTCAGGGAGTCGGCTTCCGAGGCGATGCCAGTTACGCCCCGCCGGTTTTCATGGATGACGCTGCTCTTTCCGCTGGCAGCTTGCGCAGGTATGGCGTTCACCTTCATTCTGGGATTGAAAACGTCCAACAACCGTTTGGATCTTGCGGAAATCGACGTCTCGGGAGCGCCAAAGGCAATTCCCGTCGATCCAATTTTATACACTCCCGACGATGGAGTGAAGGCGGTGTGGTTCACGAGCTTGGATGCTTCCGCCACCGTCATAGTTTTGGACGGCGTGAATGCGATTCCGGATTCGATGGATTTTTCAGCCACAGCATCGAAACCGCTACCGCGTGATATTGATGCCACTGCGGGGATCGAACCGGAGGAGATTTCCGACTTATGATCGGCGGAAAATGGATGACCGCCTGCCTTGTATTTGTGGTATCAGGCATTGCTTTTGGTGAGGAAGAGCCGGGCAAGGAAAAAATCGGTCTGGTGTCTGTGACGGTGTATCATGCGACCAACGGCGATCCGAAGGTAGCGGGTGAAAAAGCAGTGGAAGTCCCTCAGGAAACCGCAAAGCGACTGCGTAAAGAAGAAAAGTTGCGTTTCAAAACCTACCGGATGCTTGGCCAGGACACTCGACCTTTATTCAGGAGTTATGAGAATTGGGCAGAGCCTCTGAAGCCTTCGAATGAGATCATGGTGAGGTTCGAAGCTCAGGGAAAGCCGACGAAAAAATCCGCCGTCCTTGATCTCGAACTATGGCTCGGGCGGAATAAGACTGTGAAAACCGATGCACGAATTGAAAACGATTTGCCGCTTTTTGTGTTGGGTCCGGAATGGCGTGGTGGGCGGTTGATCATTGCGGTTGCTCTTGTGCAGGAGCAAAAACCAGCTAATTAGTCTTCGCACCATGAAATTTGCATGCGTTATCTGGTTTGCCTTCATGGCATTGGCTCAAGCAGGATTGGATTTTCCAGCGACTCTCAAGGAAATCCATGCGCCGGCGAATGCCAAGATCGTAACGGCTGAATTCGAGTTCACCAATCGCTCTGAAAAACCGGTCACTGTAGTCAAGGTGGATACGACTTGTTCCTGCGTCGCGGTCAAAATCAAGGACAGTAAACTTCTCTATGCGCCGGGAGAATCCGGGTTGATCCGTGCGGAGTTCGACATGGGGAATTTCTCTGGCACCGTGGATAAGGTGGTGGCCATATGGCTCGATCATGATCCTGATGATAAGCCGTCAGTGTCGCTGACCGTGCGAGTGCATATTCCGGTGCTGATTTCCATTGAGCCGAAAACCGTCAAGTGGGAGATTGGCGGAAATGCGGAACCACAAACGATTCGAATTACCATGAATCACACGAGTCCTATTCGGGTCATTCAGGCGATTTCGTCCTCTGACAATTTCAAATTGGAGGTTAAACCCGTCGAGGATGCGAAAATCTACGATTTGATCGTGACTCCGGCGGACATTACCAGTGCCGGTCTAGCGGTTCTGAGGATCGAAACCGACTGTGAAATCAAAAAATACAGCACTCAACAAGCCTTTGGAATCATTCGGAAACCATCGCCTACAGGTGCAGCACGATAATTACGACGCAGCATCTGGCATCAAAGATTCAAGCCCGCAGGCTGCTGTGGGCGGAGCCTGCTTCCCACCGGTATATCCGAAAATTACAATGCGTTTATGTTTGAGTTGAATGCTTGGATTGAGATCGGTTGCCAAAAGGTTCAAGCTGCATGCCGAAGTAATGCGACTAACACTCCTTGAATGACGAGTTCTCTGGCAGGTATTAAATCTGGAAAATCTGCGTTTTCAGCACGGAGGAAGGGTTGGCCCTTGGTGATAAGATAGCGTTTGAGTGTGGTTTCTCCATCGATCAGAGCCGCGACGATGTCGCCCTTGCGGGGTTCGCGGAATTCGAGAATCACGGTGTCGCCGTTGCAAATGTGGGCATCAATCATCGAGTTGCCGCGTACTTTGAGCGCGAAAGTTCGCGCGTGGCGGGGGATTCCGAGGGCCGAGACATCGACTGCCACGCTGCCTTCTTGTTCCGGCTCGGCGTCTTGGGACATGCCGGCGGCGATGTTGCCGTAAATCGGGACATCGATAATGTCACCACGATCCAAATCTTCGGGGAAAATCACGGCGCGCGCCTTGCCGGGCAGTCGCTGAATCACGCCTTTGCGCTCAAGCGCGCGCAGGTGGCTCATGGCGGCAGTTTGGCTCGCGAAGCCGAAGTAATGCTGGATCTCACGGGTCGAGGGGATGATTCCCATTTTTCGTTGCGACATGCGGAGATAGGCGAGAATTTCTTGTTGGCGCTGAGTAAGATCAATTTGCATAGTGTTTGAACAGTGTTCTTGAGAACAAACAGGAATAAGGCCTAGTCTGCAAGCAGAAAGATTTGTGAAAATTTTGACAGATGGGAGGACCCACAAAGTTTTTGGTCCTGTTAATTACCGCAGGAAGCTTGCGGTCGGTTGATTTTGCGGCTAGCGTCCGGCCTCATTCCACTCCCCATGAAAGCCAAAGTCTTATTTTCCCTACTATTTTTGATCACGCCGCTTGCCGCTCAGGACAGTGCACCGCCAACCGGTGAAGTTCGTGAGGTGGAGATCTCCAGCCTGCTTCCCAATCAGCAAGCCTTCCTCAATCTCCCTGAAGAGAGTCGGAAGGAATTCATCAAACACTTCAGTGAGGCTAACCGAATTTTCCAACAAAAGCGGATATTTGAATCGCTTGACGAACTTGAGAAAGCTGCGGCGATTTTCAGAGACAGCCCAGAGATTCACAATTTGCGGGGAAGTTGTTACGTGGAAATGCGTGCCTTCGACAAGGCGCTTGTTGAGTTTGACAAGGCCGCCTCGCTCTCAAAAGAAAACCCGAGTATCGACTTCAACGTCGGCGAGGTATATTTCGTGACCAAAGAGTGGCAAAAGGCTTTGGATACTTTTGAAAAGGTTCTGAAAGTATTACCACCCACCAACATCGCCCTCGCGCGTCTGGTGGAGTTTAAAATTCTGCTTTGTAAGAAAAAACTCGGGAAAACAGATGAAGTGACCGTGCTTTCGGAGAAATATGATTTCCTCGATGATTCGCCATTCTATTACTACGCCAAAGCTGCCTTGGCTTATGATGACAAGAATTTGGTCAAGGCGGAAGAATGGTTAGCCATGGCATCCCGGATTTTTCGTGATCCAAACGTCATCGCGCCATGGCAGGACACGCTCGTCGAATTCGGTTATATCAAGAGCTTCTACGGCGACGATGCGGCTTCGGGTGACGAGTAGTGCCGGAGCTTATTTTTTCTTTGCGTTCTGCAGCGCTTGGGAAAACCAATCGTTGGTGGGGGCTGCGGCGGGGCGTGAGCCGGCGGGTGGTCGAGTATTTCGGTTAGACTGAGTGGAGGCATCGCGATCGCCGGGGGATGAGCGGCGTGCGCCGTCGAGGTCCGGATTGGATTTCATGGAAAGCGCGATCCGGTTGCGTTTGAGGTCCACTTCCATCACGGTGATCTGAACTTTCTGGCCGACTTTTACCACTTCCGAAGCATCCCTAACAAATTGATCTGAGAGCTGGCTGACGTGCACGAGTCCGTCTTGATGGACGCCGACATCGACGAAAGCTCCAAAGGCTGTGACGTTGGTGACGATGCCCGGAAGTTTCATGCCAACTTGAAGATCCGACGGTTTTTCGACCCCTTCTTGGAAAGAGAACAATTCGAATTGTTTGCGCGGGTCGCGGCCGGGTTTGGAGAGCTCGCCGAGGATGTCCTGCAAAGTTGGCAACCCGACTTCAGGGCTGACGTATTTTTTTAGATCGATTTTTTTACGGGCGGATTCATTGGCTAACAAATCTTTCAGTTTGCAACCGACATCTCCCGCCATTTGTTCGACGAGCGAGTAGCGTTCCGGGTGGACCGCTGAGGAATCGAGTGGATGTCCGCCGCCGCGCACACGGAGGAAGCCGGCCGCTTGTTCGAAAGCTTTTTCGCCAAGACGAGGGACTTTTTTGAGTTGCTCACGGGACTTGAACGCCCCGTTTTCATTGCGCCAGGCAACGATGTTTTCGGCGAGTGATGAATTGAGTCCGGAGACGTAGGAGAGCAATTGTTTTGAGGCAGTATTGAGTTCCACGCCCACGGCGTTCACGCAGGAAATGACGGTGTCATCGAGGCTGGTTTTGAGCGCCCGTTGTTCGACATCGTGTTGGTATTGTCCTACGCCGATGGATTTCGGGTCGAGTTTCACCAATTCCGCCAGAGGGTCCATCAGACGTCGGCCGATCGAAACTGCGCCGCGCACGGTAACGTCTTCGTTGGGGAATTCCTCGCGTGCGACATCCGAGGCCGAGTAGATCGAGGCTCCGCTTTCATTGACCATGACCACCGGAATGGAGGAGGGGAGTTTGAGTTTTCTGATGAACGCTTCGGTTTCACGGCTGCCGGTGCCGTTGCCGATGGCGATGGCTTCGATGGCGTGCTTTTTGACCAACGTGGTGACTTCCACCGCGGCTTCGTAGAGCTGGTTGTTAGATCCAGCGGTGGCGTGCAACACGGTGTGGTGGAGCAGTTTGCCGGAGCCATCGAGCACGACGGTTTTGCAGCCGGTGCGGAAACCGGGATCGATAGCTAACAGACGTTTCTCACCGAGCGGCGAAGCGAGCAGGAGTTCGCGGAGGTTTTCGGCAAACACTTGGATGGCGGTCTCATCGGCGCGTTTTTTCGCCATCAGTCGGGCTTCAGTTTCCATCGATGGCATGAGCAGGCGTTTGCAGCCGTCTTCGGTGGCTTGGGCAACGTGTTTGGCGGCTGGGCCTGAGGATTTCACCCATTCTGGCAGGGCTTGCGAGCACACGCGTTCAAGCGGGACCTCGACGCGCATCAACAAGAAACCGTCTTTTTCACCACGCCGGATCGCGAGCATCCGGTGTGATGGGATGGATTTGAATGGCTCGCTCCATTCGAAATAATCGCGGAATTTCTGCGCATCTGCCTCCTCTTCTTTGCCATACATGATCTTGGAAGAAACCGTCGATTCCTCTTCATAGATCAAGCGAACGCGACCGCGCAGCGCGGCATCATCTGCGACGCGCTCGGCAATGATATCGCGGGCACCGGCAAGCGCGTCCTCAACGGTGGGGACATCTTTTTCCGCAGCCACATACTTGGCCGCTTCCTCCGCAGGATCAGCGTGTTGGTTTTCCAAAAGCCAATCGGCGAGTGGCGTGAGGCCACGCTCGATCGCCTTGGTGGCGCGCGTTTGGCGCTTCGGACGGAAGGGGGCGAAGATGTCCTCAAGGCTGGTAATAGTCGTTGCACCATCGATTTTTTTCTTCAGCTCCGGGGTGAGTAGTGAGCGTTCATCGAGTGACTTCAGAATCGTACTGCGGCGGGAATCGAGTTCCGCGAGTTGAAGCATGCGGTCGCGGATGGTCGTGATTTGCACCTCGTCGAGAGAGCCGGTTTGTTCCTTCCTGTAACGGGAAATGAATGGGACCGTGCCACCTTCGGCGAGTAGTTTGGCGGTCGAAGAAACGGAGGAAAGCGAGATGCCGGTTTCCCGGGAAATGGTGTCGAGATGATGCGTCATGAGGCGGTGAAGAGTGGCCATCAAAGCAGGTTCCATGCCTGCGGCAAGTGGCGAGCGAGACGATGATGAGAATTCCGATTGGAGCGGCTAAAAACGCTGGAAATTGCGGTGTAAATTGCGTCTTGATCGGATTCTTTGAAGGAATCAGGCTGTTTCCAGTCCATGTCGAAGCTCGGTATTGAATCAGAAGTCATCTATGAAGGGATACCCGCATCTCCCGGTATCGCCATCGCTCCGGTGCATGTGATTGCCCGCGGGTTTTCCGCACCAGAGATTTATGAAATTGAGGAATCCGAGGTTGCACGGGAGCAAGAGCGGTTTCAGGTAGCGATTGAAACCACGAAGCGCCAATTGCTAGAGCTTCAAAGTCGATTGGAAGATCTATCCGGAGAAAACGAAAGCGGCATTTTTGAGGCACACGTCATGATGATTGAGGACCGTTCCGTGGTGGAACGGGTCATGGCAGCCATCGAAAACCGCCTGCAGAATGCGGAGTACGCGTTTTACGCAGTGATGCAGAATTTCCTCGAGGCGATGCGCCGGATTCCTGACCCGTATTTGCGTGAGCGCACGGCGGATATCGAGGACGTGTCCCAGCGTGTGTTGCGAAATTTTTCACCTGACAGCGAAGCGCGTCATGCGGGGCCTGATGATCAGCATATTCTAGTCGCTTATGATCTAGCTCCTTCGGATACGGCTTCGATGAATCGTCGCCATGTGCTAGGTTTGGCGACTGAGCAAGGCAGCGTCAACTCGCATACCGCGATTTTAGCACGGGCTTTTGGCGTTCCCGCAGTGGTGGGTATTGAGGGGGCTGTGATCGATGTGCTAGCACTCTCACCGGCCATTCTTGATGGATACAGTGGAAAACTGATTCTTCATCCCACGCTGGAAACGTTGCAGCGCTACCGCAAGCTGAGTGAAGATAAAGCGAAAGTCCGCAGTGAACTCGAAGCCAAGCGCGGTGCCGCGACTGAAACCATCGATGGCCGGGGGATCACGGTCTCTGCGAATATCGAATTCGTGGACGAATTGCCACTGGTGAAACGCAGCGGCGCGAAAGGTATCGGCCTCTATCGGACTGAATTTTTACTCCTCAACAATGGTGAGGAAATGCCTGACGAAAACCAACAGGCGGAATGTTATGCGCGAGTCACGCGGGAAATGGCACCTCACAACGTGATCATCCGGACCTTGGATGCGGGTGGTGATAAACTCCCGGTGGAACCTCTAACCGAACCTGAACCTAACCCCTTTTTGGGTTGGCGGGGTATTCGGGTTTCACTGGCGAGGCCAGCGATGTTTCGCGAGCAAATCCGTGCGATTCTCCGTGCGAGTGCTTTTGGCAAGGTCTCCATGATGTTTCCGATGATTTCGGGATTGTCCGAGGTCTGGCGTTCGAAAGAAATGGTCCGCCGCTGCATGGATGAGCTTGATAAGGAGGGCATCGCTTTTGATCCCAATGTCCCGGTTGGCGTCATGATTGAGGTGCCAGCTGCCGCCCTGTGCGCGGATATGCTCGCACCGGAAGTGGATTTTTTCTCGATTGGAACCAATGATCTCATTCAATACACTGTTGCTGTGGACCGCGTGAATCCGCACGTCGCGAGTCTTTATCGGCCGACTCATCCGGCGGTCATCCGCCTGATCAAACGCACGATTGACGCCGCTACGGACAATGGCATTTGGACGGGAATTTGTGGTGAAATGGCGGGCGACATCCGGCTCACGCCACTGCTCATCGGCTTGGGAGTCGAAGAACTTTCCGTGGGTCCGCAACAAGTTTCAGGAGTTGGTCAGGCCATTCGTTCGCTGAGTCACGCCGAGTGCGCCGCCATGTCGGATGAGGCGCTTCGTCACAATCGCAGTCAGGGGATACTTGATCTATCGTTGACATTGGCCCGTAAGCATTACGGTGAGTTGTTGGATTGATTTGGCGTATCCGCTTGTTTGAATCTAGTGAGCTACCGTGGACGCTTTTTGGGGTTTACAAAAAAGGGTGAGAGCCGATTCAATCGGCACCCACCCTGTGATTTCGAGCGCACGCGGATGTTATGGCTTTGCGCACGCGCGATGATTTTTCAATGCACGGGAATCTGATGTGCCGCAGGTTTTACGGCAGGGTTTTTCGGGAGGTGAACGGTAAGGATCCCATCCTTGTATTCCGAGGTGATTTTGTCGGCGTCAGCTTGATCAGGCAGACTGAATGTGCGTTCGAATCGGCCATACGAGCGTTCCACGCGATGGAATTTCATATCCGATTCTTCTTTCTCCACCTTGCGTTCTCCGCTGATGGAGAGCGTTCCATCTTCGACATTCACTTTGATGTCCTCTTTTTTGACTTCCGGGAGTTCGGCTTTAACGATGAATTCTTTATCATTCTCTGCGACATCCACGGATGGGACCCAGCCTACCAGGGTCATGGATTCTTCACCAACCTGAGGCCGAAGGGCAGATGTGCGTTGCATACCGCGCATGAGTTCTTCCATTTCGTGGAGCGGATCCCAGCGGGTGATGGGCCGCCACACGTCGAGGTTGTCGGACTTGCCTAGAGGATTCCATTTGGTTAGTAAGTTCATATTTTTGCATTGCCGGCGGCGGTCTCTTTTCTTCCTCCGCTCCGGCCGCTGGCGTGACGGAGCGGAGGAATTCGGGTTGATGTGGCGTCCGCGACCGGTTGAACAACTCCCATACTAGTGGGGGGGCGGGGGGAGGGAAGGAGTCCCACCGAATCGCGAGCGTATGGGAACCATAGCCGACATCAGTTGTTTTGTGAATTGGGGTTTGTGGTGATCTTACATAGGTGATTCTGCGTAAATATGAATGAGGGAAATCCAAGTCAAAAGCCTGACGGTGCGCAAGAACCAGCGTTCAAGGTGAAACGGCCGATTTCCGAGAGTTCCGGAGTTTCCTTGAGCCAACCGAGGTGTGTGGTAGTGATCCACTTTTGTGCGTTCGGCGGGAGGTGGGACATGAGTGCGTTACGGCGGCCGGGATCGAGCTCGCCGAAGATGTCGTCCATCAGGTAGATCGGGGGTTTTCCGCCGTGAGCTGCTAACAATTGCCCCTGGGCAAGCTTCAGAGAGAGGGCGATAGTGCGCTGCTGGCCTTCGCTGGCAAAGTCCGCGGCGGGCATGCCATGGAGCCGCAGGGCAAGATCATCACGGTGTGGGCCTACGACCGATTGGCGCAAGCGAGTTTCGCGTTCACGGGCTTGGAGCATGGATTCGCGAAGGTCCGGACCACTGGCGGGCAGGTATTGCAAGCTGAGAGGCTCATTCCTGCCGCTGACGGCGAGTTGGGCGGCAGCGGCAAGCGGTGAGAGTTCCTCGATCAATCGTGCACGGGATTCCATGAGCACGGTGCCGTGCTCGACGAGAATCTCCTCATAGGAAAGGATTTCCGCATCGCGGGGCCGGCCTTCTTTGAGTAATAGGTTTTTCGACCGCAGAGCGCGTCGATAACGTGACCATGAGCGGCGGTAGTTGGCGTCGATTTGCGCACCGATGAAATCCAGATAGTGGCGGCGTCCTTCGCCGGGGCCACGGATGAGTTCGAGATCCTCGTTGCCCATCCAGACGACGAGACCTCCGTCCTCCATGTAAGCGCTGCGGTTGGAGCGGGATTCATCTTCGGCCATTAAAATCAAGCCATCGCGCGAATGTCGGATCTGGCGATTTGAGTCCCATGGATTGCCCGCGATACCGAATCCGCCGCTACCAATGCGTGTCAGCGTCGCCATCCGGTGGGTGCGTGGTGAGTGCAGGCGGATGAGCACACAGATGGCTTCTAGGACAGAGGTTTTTCCCTGCGCATTATCGCCAACGAGGATAGCACCAGCATCTGGAACGTCGAGGTCCAAGGCTTTGAAACAGCGAAAATCAATCAATCGAAGCGAACGCAGCACGGCTCATGTATAAAAGGCAATTCAAAGTGTGGAAAGCCTCTATGTTTGAGTGAAAGATGCGTTTATAAACGAATATAATCGGAACACAGCCATCCCATAGGCTACGCATGGCGCGCCACAAGCCTTGAACTTGCAATGATTTGAGAAGGTTTTGAAGGAATGGCGATTGCGACTTTTTTTGAGGCAGTTGATTGATTGTTGATATTACGC